>CEOO01017558.1_pt1 | contig 21772 bp, 23 predicted proteins | sample 530321 | NCBI WGS metagenome assembly CEOO01 (sample SAMEA2619927, study PRJEB7988) | marine metagenome | biome: marine biome (ENVO:00000447); feature: surface water layer (ENVO:00002042); material: "saline water (ENVO:00002010), including plankton (ENVO:xxxxxxxx)" | depth 5 m
ATCTGCGATGCGATTTATCTCGTCTTTGTGGGAAAGAACGAATCTAGACTTCAATCCATCAAGCATTGCCACCGCAAAATCATGTACGATGTCCTCAAGAGGGAAAATAATCTCTTTTCTAACTCGTTTTTGGTCTTTAATGAAGTCTCGGACTGCTGATTTAACAGAAGGGTCACTAATTCGCTTGTATATTTGTGTTGCAGTCGTGCCTTTTACACCAAACATTCGCTGCATTAGTAATTTTTTAGTATCTTCGTCTAAATCTGGGAACATTCTTTCGATAAGAGCATCTAGTTTAGACACAATATATTCGCCAACTGTTGCACCTGCGCCTACACCTGACTGTGAGAGTAGTTGTTTTAAACGAGATGTTGTGGAATTTAGTACCTCATCGTTATCTAATGCTCTTAGTCTTTCAACTGCCTTCATTTCTATTCCGAATGCACCTTCTTTATCTGATTTTTCAACAGATTTAAGAGCATTACCGAGAAGACTTGCTTCTGAGGATACATCTCTATCAGTAACCTTACCAGTCTCTCTGTCATACTCACCGTGTCCGTCTCGATGAATGATAAGACTCTTTGAATTATAATTGATGATGTTTGGATTTTCAGGGTCCATAACTTCTGCATTATAGAAGATATTTGCATCGGGACCAAACACTTTAATTTTCACTTCATCAGACATTTGAGAAACAGCATCCACAAATGCTTCGAATGCACCATTGAATGCTTTCTCTAGAGTCCCTCTACCAGCAAATTTAGCAGCAAGTGCTTCCGCATCCATACCACCTTTTTTTACATTTCCTACATTTCTTGCTGCTTTTGCTTTTCCGTCTTTTACAGAATAAGATACAAAGAGGTTTTGACCGTCTAATTTCTCTCCACCAGTAATCTCACCGTTGGATGCAGCAGTCATTATCTTTATCATGTCTGTAAAAGATAAGTCTGTGTTGTCATAAAGATGGTCTACGTGACCGCCTAAACCGCCCATGTACTTACTCCTTTGTTCCTTCTTCTAGGATACGAAGTTGTTCTTCGAGAGTCTCAATTCTCTCGTTTGCTTTTCTTAAATGTCTCTTAATTTCTTTTAGATTGTGTTTTGCAAGTTCAACTCTTCTATTATCTCGAAGTGAACTTGTGCGGATAGAGGATAACGCTTCCTCGATAGATTGAACGAGTGCTTGCCAATTGACTTGTTGTTTACCTTCGTTCATAATAAACTTTCTCGTCATTCTTCTTAAATCTATCATAATGGTTCCTCCGAGTCAAGCAAAAAATGAAAATTATCAACTATAATTAGTCTTTAAGAGGATAAAGAGAGAATAAATTATGTCGAGGAACTATAAGGTTTATCACTACCTCTTGGTTTTGCCTTCTTTCTTGTAATAGAAATTGGAACTTGGTCTAGATTAGGAATATGAGAGATATCAAATTCCAGACCTCTCTTAATATGACGAAGCGACTGTCTCTTCAAATCTTTCACTGGGAGCATCTTTGCTTTCTTTGCTTTCCTGCTTGTATTTACAACTGAATTAAGCGTGTTAGATACTCCTCTTGATGTTGCTATATTTTGTGATAAAGAATCTCCAATCACTGGACTTTCAATTACCGTAATTATTGCAATATTTATTTTATAGTTATCTTCCATTTTATCATAATTCCAAATATAAGAATAATCATACTCTTCATCTAGAGTTTCACTCTGTGGATATGAATAATTAACTCTATCTATGAAATTCCAAGTATTGGCGTCTACCTGCCTTTCTTTATAAAATCTTGACTTTAGATTTCTTGGTTTTACAATATCTCTTAATGATTTCTGTTCATCTGTCTCATCAAAAAACCAGTATATATCAAAATAAATTTTTGCATCAATGCTTCTAAGTGTCTTTACACCTTCATCATAAACATGTTTCCATAGAAGTTCAACAGAGTGTTCGCTATTGTGATTATGTGTCAAACTTATGACACCATTGTTACCTATGGGGAATTCGTCTGGTATGAGAAACGTCGAAACCTTTTTATCAGTAATCTCTACGATAGACTCGTCTGCTGAATTAGTACCCTGATAATATGCAAAACAAGGAATTAACTCATACTCAAATGAATAAGGAAGACTGCTATTTAATCCTTGTGAAGTATAATCAGAGACATTATCCAAGTTGTCTGTCCAACTTATTTTCCATAAGTCGGCAGAGTGACTTTCTCTTGCTACATCAGAACCATACATATCTAAAATTATTGAGTGTCCTATATCATAGACTTGCTCACTTTGTCTTATCTTTCTAACAATTTTTATTTTTTCTTTGGAAGAATCAAATACTGATGTCACATTTTTTAATTGTTCTTTATTGTAGAACCAATAAATTTTATTCTCAAATCCAGTATTTCCAACAACATTATCTTGATTTAAAGAACTGTCAGCATCTAATTCATCAAAAGTTGGAATAATTAAATCTCTATAATTTGCAGTTATTATTAATTCTCTATTGATGTGTGAATGCGTTGAACTACCAATATAACTGCTTCCTCTAGTGTACGAACGAATTTGTGTCTGAGGTCTTATAATAATCTCTAGGTCTTCCTTTGGATTATAAGAATTGTTATTTAAAAAACCCGTTAAGTTGATAGCATTACTTGCAGTACTGGCGTTCAGGGAACTTGCACCACTAGAGGAAGAGGTTCTAAACGTACTGCTTCCCACGTTTCTTAATTCAAATCTAGCACTTGGTTGAATTTTTGAACCACTATAAGGTTTCTTGTAAGGGTCTTCAAGTTCGTAATCAAATGACCAATCGACTTGCAAAGAAGAATCACTAGCGGTCGGAACAAAATTGGATGAAATTGATATAACTTCTAGCGTATTATTTTTTGTAAATATATCATCTGTACCTGTAATAGCATTAACAAGTGTCCAGGTGGACATATCATTAAAATCTGCTCTTGGGGTTAAATTCGGAACAAGTTCGGTATTACCTTCTGAATTACCTGTCACGACTTTGCTATCTGCGTTATAAGTCATCAACTCATCTTCTACATAAACATATAAAGCATAATTTATTTGTCTAGAAGGTGATATTGACGGAGTTACTAACCAATCCACCGCACTATCTGGAATGTTTAAATCAAATGTAAAAGTATAAAATTCACCTTCCTTCGTAAAGTCTCTAACTTTATAAACAGAAGATTGTTTTATTTCATCTTTTTTCTCTTGAACAACCTGAGATTCTGCGTATAAAGTACCATCAGATTGTATGTAAGCACCTGACGTTGACCGATTGACATTACTACTATCTTTGTGATTTATTACTAGACCAAAAGAAAAATAAGGTTCTGCATTTGTAAAATAATTGTCAAAATCTATAGGAACCTTGAAGGAAACCTTTTTTCCACTAAGTGCATATGTTCCTGGAACGTCACTGAACGATACATCAAACGGAACAACAGTAGTATTCGGATAATTTGCAATATCATTCATTATAACATTATTCTTTTGAAAATTCCGTGGAGAACCAGAATACTCATTTGTAAATGCTGGTGCAGATGTGTTTAAATTGTTATTGTTAATTAAGAGGATAGGGTTTGGATGGTTTGGTCCTATTGAACTCTTATTGTCGAAATTTTCTTGAAGCGTCATTGTTATGTTAGAAGAATAATTTGCTTCTAAGGGAATTTTTGAAACCAAAGGAATACTATTTGAATTGAAGTGTTCAGCAGTACTAGAGGTAGTCTTAGTTTGATTTAACATCGTCGAGTCAAGAGTTCCCACTACTTGTTCTTCTATAGTAATATCGAAATTCCATTCAGAATTATTGTCTAAATAATTAACATCGAGTCCACCACTCTTTTCAAATGAAAATACAATTCGACCATTGCCGTCTCCGTCAAAGTTATGTGCCATAGTATCTAAAACTTTTGGAAATCTGTGATATATTTTATCATATGTATTATTGTAGTTATTACCAGATACTAAATTGTTAGATTGCCCTCTATTCATATTGTAACTTGCACCAATGGTTAAAGCGTAAGTTGCCGCAACCGTAGAAGTATCTGAATTCACATTTTTTGTTGTAGGTAATGTTACATATTGCCAGGTATTCGATACATCTCCACTCAACGCCAGTGTTGTAGTTTTCCCATCTAACAAAAGTCCAAGATTGATAGTTTCGTTGGAAGTAAGAAAACCAGCAGTTATACTGGGTTTGAACACAATCGCAATATATTCATCTCCATTCGGTGCAACAAGTGGTCCACCTGGCATACTCGTTGTAAATTCAATTTCTATCTTAGGTTCAGGGACCATCGAAATAGTCTTTGAAACAGTTTGTAATTCACTCGCTCCGTCTACCGCAACGATTTCACAAGTTAAGGTGTGGTTTGACGTTGCAATAGTGTCATACAATCCTGCTATTGAAATATTGTTGGGAGTATTGCCATCTACATTAGCATTGCCGAAAGAGATAAAACTTGTAGATTGAGTATTGGTATCACTTCTCGTAAATGTAATATTAAAACCATCTGGTCTAGTTCCATTTTCTGTTTTTGCAAGTTGTGTTAACCCTTCAATATTAACATCAACGGACTTAGAATTCGCTGTGTTTGTTGATAGTGCTACACTGGTGTTGCCTGTACTCATTTTCCAAGATGCCAGTGCAGAGACTTCTGTCACGGCGGCATCGCCAAAAGAGACAACCACGTTGTTGTCATTAATATATGCACCTTGAATATGAATATCATATTTAACAGTGTCATAAATATCAATCATAGAAATAGGATTACCAGCAGTATTTGTTAAATCGGAGAAGTTGAAATAAAAATCTTCAGTAAGGTCAGAGTTGGTTGTCCCTGTTACATCCAGTGTAGTTGGTGTTAATACAATCTGACGAGAATAACTGCCGTTAAAATTCACCCCACCTGCACTCTCTGCACGCCTTACACGGACTCTTATTTTGGGGATAACATCTGTAAGATTGGTCCTTGCAACTGTGACTTTGATTCTCCTGTCATTATACGTATTATTTTGAAGCGATGCGGTAGTGCTTGCAGCATGCAAATCCCAGTCTAGAGCAGGTATTGTTAGAATGCCTGACTTACCATTTCCAACCTGAGTGCTCCCGTCTGCCCTAACAGCATATAAGTCCCAAATAACATCATTATCTTGCCACCTGGAACCATTAATAATATCTGATATATCAAGATAATCGGCGTTCACAGAATCGGTGTATCTTGAAAACTCTGCTGTTGTGCCCTGAGAACCTTGTAAAATAAATTCTTTTTTATCTTCGGCAGCAGCGGCAGCATAGAGAACATTAACATCATTCCAAACTCTAAGTCTAAACTTCTCAGCAACATTAGTAGTAGCATTTGAAGCGGTCCCTTTTACAAGTAATCTAGAATATTCTAGTCGATTTCCAAGATTTGGGTCATTCGCAGGTAACGTAACGGAATGTGTCGCAAAAGTCCAGTCCCAAGCAGGAACTGTAATAAACTTATTTATCTCAGACTTTAGCGTAGCAGTCGTATTAGGCGAAGCAAGTCCATAAGCATATGCTTTAAGATTACACGTAATTGAAGTTGATGCATATCTATCGGTTAATAAACTTGCAATATCAAGACCATTATTATTCTCATCGTTAACAAAATCTTGACTAGTGCCTGTGCCGTACCATGCACTATTGCCATTACTCGGTAAAGTATATGTTACTTCATTTCCATTTGAAGAAGCAGTCAATACAATATAATCATAAGCATCGTTAGTTTTATCACTACTGTTCGAGCGTACCCTAACTTTTAAAAGATAACTTGCTCCAAGTTGTCCTTCCTGAAATATAGCAGTTCCCTGACCGAAAATAAACTTATATCCTGTATAGGAATAAGACTCGTCCTGAAAATCCATACCAGTGCCTGCGTCATCTAAAGGTCTAAGTCGTGCCTTGATTGTATTATCCCCAAACGCACCAACTCCCGCTAAGTCTGCTAAATATACTTTTTCATAATTTGTGTTTGCTGCTAGTTTTGTTTGAAAGTCTGCATAACTTGTTGCTTTAATAAACTCGGTTCTATTCACATTCGCTGTATTGTTGCTGGTACCTGTTGTGAAAAAAGAACCTAAGTGGTTCGCTGCGGAAATGGTCGTTTTATATAAATCCATTCTAAAGAAAGAGGCACGTCCAGTATTAGGGTTTTTAGTAAAGGTTGTTTTAATATATCTGGCACCAGTATTTCCAGTTCCTTCAACGGTTATAGAAGAGTTGCTTGACAGGTCTGCTGCTTCTCGACCATAATCTTTACTGACATCATACGTTTCTTCGTGTGAATCTAACACATTCATTAAATTGTCCAGTGCTTCGACCTTAATATTAAGTTTATAATTTTGATTATCATAAATGCTTACAAATGTATTATTAAGGTCGTTGTTAGATATAATATCATCACCAGAAAATTCTCTATAGAATCCACCAAAACCGTCAGCAGTAAGAGGATTGGTTGTATCAGCAGTACCAGCATTTGTTTTCGTAATCGTAGTGTAACTGCTACCGCCATTTGTGCTAAGTCCAAAATAAAACTTGAAATAGTGTGCGCTACCATCACCGTCGTTTGTATGAATTCTTACCTTGCTCAAGTCCCAAGTACTATTATCATCATGAGTCAAAAATAAACTGCCAATATCACCTATCGAAATACCAGAAAACTGAAAAGATTTTCTTCTGGTATAATATAAAGGCATTGTTTTTTCTTCTAAAAAGTAATCGTCTCCGTTTTCGTCAAAACCGTAAACTCTAACTCTTAGTTCATGATTGGAAAATTGCTGTGTAGTGCCATTTGTATCATATATATTAACTGCCTCTTCAATAGTATAATTTGTCACATTGTACCACTGGTCTTTACTTAAAGTATTCAATGCTCCAGTGGTTGTATTATATCTATTAACAGTTCTGCTATGAACGGACGCACCATTTTTTTCGACATCAAAAATAACTTTTTTTAATTTACGTCTAGCGGAAGTATTCTCAGTCGTTTTTAATTTAAAAAAGTTCGATGTAACAGCATTACCACTAAGTCCTGGTGTTTTAAGTATTTCCAGCATCTCACCGCCGTTGGGAGGTGTCGCCAAAGGAAATTCAAAATCTGAAGCATCATTAACAAAAGGATTCCAAGAAAAGGTATTGATAGCATTACCTGCTGAATCTTCTGCTATAAATAATAAATGAAATTGTTGTCTTTCCCACATGTTTGTAATATGTGGTCCAAAATCAAAATCAATATCAATTAATTGGTTATCAATAATATCACCGTTTACACCGTCAATCAAATCACCACCAGTGAGAATAGCGCTGTTAAATGTATTTCGTATCTCTAATCTAACTTTCTTTGCAACATATTTTAACAGATTGGCATTTGTGACAGAATATTCTGGTATTGAATCTGTTAGTGTTTCCCCTCTTATTTTTATAGAAGTTTGGCACGCCTGACTGTGGTTTGGAGCAGCAACATATTCATAAGAAGAATTCGTTAGTTCTAGCGTATTAGAATCAAACATATACAGTGGAGGGAGATATACCATATGTCCGCTTGAACCATGACCTGTATCTTCAGGCGCTATAGAAAAATATTGACCAATTACAATTTCTTCATTGCCTCCAAGATATACTTTTTCTTCCTTATCTATTATTACTGACTCAATTATAAAACTGCCATACACAGTAACATTTTGGTTAGGTCTAGTTGCGGTTAATGTGTTACCATTTATGTCTGTAGTTCTCGAAAACCCATTAAAGGTATCAGTACCCTTTAATAAATAACCTTCTGTATATTTAGAGGGGTCCATGAGGTCCATCATTGCTTGAAAAAATTGCTGCAATGTCGTTACCATACCAGTGTAACTTTCATAAAATCTAAGTCTAAATGCAAATCTATTTTTGTTTGCCTGAGTACCTTCTATATTAGGAGAGACACCAGTTCTATTAATAAACTGTTGTTCAAACGTAATATTATTATTTTGGAACCAATCCGTACCCAAACTGGTTTTAGATGCGGAACCATTAATATCTATATCAACACGAAGAGTGGGATTTAAAGTACTATCAGAAACCCTAACACCAGTCCTATAATATTCTGTACCACTATTTGGATTTACAAGTTCGTGGTCGAGGACCAATAAGGGCAACCCGCCGCAAATAAATGCGTTAGGAGATTCAAACACCCTTGAACGTGTATTTCCGTCTGTTGTAAAATCAGAGTTAGTCAATACGAATCCACCAAATCCATTAGATACTTTTCTCCAAGCAGTATATTTTGTATAAATATTGGTAGATGCTCCAGGGTCAATATCAATACCCCATGTTCTTTTACTGATTGGTGGTGCCGCAGTGAAAATTTTCTGATTATATAAGGTAAGCGAACCCGATGTCGGATTGTGGGTTCCAAGGTCATATGCATGAGTCATTGTCGCAGTTGAATACCAGTTGTTTACATGTGCGAGAAGCATCGACGATGTAACCATCAAGGTTTTAATTCTTGTGCTCATTGCCGCATCAGAAAACATCTCAACCGTAATAAAATGTACATTTTCCTCAAATTGAGCGTTAGTCCAAAAACTATTGTTTATGGTAAGTCCACTAGCATTGAAGTCAATAACTATATTGCACCTTCCATAGATAGTACCTTCATTCATGTCCTCTTGAATTTTGGTTGCGCCCGTGTCGAACATTGATTGTGCCATAACACACTAAATAGATGACCACAAACAAAAAACCCCCTGCCGAAGCAGAGGGTTGTTCATAAAGTTATTTTTATTTTAACCTAACTTCCACGCTTTCATAAGACGCTCATTTAATAAAGAAGAACGCTTATTACGAATTTCTCTATTCCAGTCTTCTGAAAGAGTTCTTGCGTCGTTTCTCATTTGAGTGTAGAAATCTTCTTGTGTCTCGGCAATGTCTGGAAGTTCGATGTTACCAGTTCCAATCCAGTCCTGAACATCGTGCCCAGCATATTCTACTTTGCCTTCTGAGTCAGTAATAACATCGCCAGAACCTAACTCACCATAAAGCCAGTCAGCAAGTTCTTCGTTTTCTTCCATTGCTCGAACGTCAGTCTCAATGTCGCCAGTAAAACGAACACCAGGAATGATGTGCTTCATGTCACCGTATCTATCTGTGTCTGACTGAATTTCATCTTCGATTGCCTCATTCTTTTCTTCTTCTGCATCAATGATTGCTTTCTGAAGGTTATCTGGAAGTTCGTCTTGGTCACCCTTTAGTGCTGGGTCGTCGTCGTGCTTCTCGGTAGATGCTTCATCAACACCCTGCATTTGTGCGAGTAATCCAGTAACCATGCCATCAATCATTTCAAGTCTCTCGATAGCAGCAACGTCAGTAACCATTCCTGCAACTCGGGAAATCTCATCACCGATTTTCTCAATCTGTGTGATTGTTCTGGACATCTCGTCACCTTCTGCGACAACTTCTTCTTCCATAGGGCAACCACAAGGAGACATTCCACAAGTTGGGCACATGCCTTCCATCATTTCGTCTTCTTCCTCGGATGGCATCTCGTCGTCCATAGCCGCTTGAACGTCAGCAGGCGCTGCTCCACCCATCTTAGGTTCGTCTTTAAGAAATGGAAACTCGTTCTCCAACTCGTCCATGTAAGGGTCTTCTTCGTAGTCCTCTTGGACTTTATTTTGCGTGAGAACTCGTGAGACTGCCTCTCTAACGATATTTCTCATTTCTTCTTTAGTGCTCATTTTTAATTTCTCCTTAGTATATGTTTTGATAACACTCTCATAAATAGTTCCAACTTCTTGATTTGCCTTATAAGTATCTTCCCAATCCCTAAAACACATGTTGCCTTCAAGATATGCCTCTTCCTCCAATTGACGAAGATGCAAATCATTCTGTGCGTACCCTGGAGTTGTAGGACCAGTGTCATTCATTTTACCTTGACAGTTCTGTTTGTGGTGAACTAACTCGTGGGCAACGGAACGAAGAACATCTTTTGGATGCCTGTTGGTTGTATAAACTGTAACTTGCATTGAATCAGGATTGTAATTAGCAGTCATTCCAAGAGGATTTTTAGAATTATTCTCATCCGCTACAAATTGAATACTCGCATCTTTATCAAAACCAAGTTTTTCTTTTGCATACCCGTAAAAGTGTGACAATAATGTTCGCATTTGTTCATTCATAGTTTGTTATAGATAGTTTTCATCGCTTTCTTAGCACGAGTTGCATTAATCTTTCGAGGGTCTAACTTTGAGATTACAAACTGCAAGAGTTCTTCTAATTCCTCTTGAGTATTAATTGAGGCAATCTTTGATTCGAAACCAGTTGCTTTCTCAACAGATTGAGCAACACGCTTCACGTCCTTAGAACCTTCTTCTTCATTCTCAAGAACTTTTTTTACTTCTTCTAAAATAATTTTTTTTAAAAATTGTCCTGAAATTTTCACTTCTTTATCTCCGTCATAATCTCAGCACGAAGTTCTTTAAGTGCTTTCGCTGCATCCAGTGCGACTTTTCTAAGTCTACGTCCAGCGGAAGCATTGCCACGCTCACACTTTTCAGCATCTTCTGTTGCCAAAGTCAAGTCTTTTAAAATCTTTTCAAATTTTTCTACTATCATAATATAACCTCCAGTTCAACATATAAATAGTTAGTTTTTTATAAAACGCTAAATGCTATAAACCCAGAAACAATAGAAAAATAAACCAAAAAACAGACAGTAATACCGAGGAAAGAGATTAGATTTTTCTTTAACTTAGATAAGATAAAACATAATAAAGAAACTGAGACAATTTTTAAAAATAAAAATAAATTAGGGTGAGTATAAATGATAGGTTCCCAAACAGGGTTTGCTTCTTCAAGAACTCTTTGTTTAGAAATAAGGAAGTAGGAGAAGAACCCATCAACAATATTGAGGGCAAAAACAGAATAGACTAAGAAGTTATATATTCTATTCTTCTTCTCCTGCAATGTCGATAATAATGACACAACCACCCTCGTCTTCTTCTAGAGGGGTTTCGGTAGGAATTGGCATAGGCGCTTCAATATAAAGAGGTTCGGGTTCCCACTGCTCGATGCTTTCTTCGGCAGAGATTAGAACGTCGAAATCTTCTTCACACATTTGCTTCCTCCAAAAAGGCAAGTGCTTCTTTGGCATTGTTCTGAAAGTGAAAACCTAATCCACCTTCTTCTCGCCAAGGACCAATTTTGCTCATGAAGTCGTCAAAGAGAACATTATTTCCACCACCAACAGTAGCGTAACGAAATTTCTCGTGCTCGAAGACTACCCCTCTAATATTACTTAGTCCTAAATTCTTTTCTAACCAAATCATCTTACCTTCGAGACTTCCCTGTGCTCCTCGCTTGTCCATAGGAGAGGTAAGAATTGTAACACCCTTTTCTTTGATACCTTCCCAAAGAACTTTGCCTTCTGGGTTCCACTCTAAGTTTGCCCAGAACTCAACATCGTCCTCAACAACTCGGTACATGAACTCAGATGCTTTCTTGCTTCCATTGGGAGTATATTTCTCTAAATCTTTTGCAGTTACAAAATTTCTACCCAACTCCTCTATAACTTCACCAGCAAGGGCAGAAAGTCCCGTAGGCGGGCGTTTGAGCGCCTTATTTACCGCTTCTACAGCACCCTTCTCAAAGTTGACAAGGACTCCATCCATGTCACAATAAACTCTTCTCATTTCATATTTCTCCTTAACATCACCAATACACTAATACCCTAACTCATCTAGAAAGAAAAGTCAAGGTAAAGCGTATTTTATTTTAATTTTTATTTTGGGTTTTTTACTAATTGAACGTCGTGGGCACGAAACTTACGTGTCTGACCATTATTTAATAAGACAGTTGCTGTCTTCATTAGTTTGCTGTATTCTACAAGAACACCGACCATATTGAATGGATTTGCTTCTCTTACTTTTGGGAACTGACTGAACTCACGACAACGGACGAGAGCGCCTACTTTCATAAAAAGTCCTCCATCACCAAAACACATTATCATTATACTGAATCTGGCGTAAAAGTCAAGAAGAAATAACAATTAAATTTTGTTTTTTCACATGGTCTACGTACAGACCACCATTGAACCCAACAGGGTGTTCTCTTGTTGGTATCCAAGCAACACGCCAACAATCAACAAGAAAAGGATTTGCTTCTACTTCTTGTATAGCAATTCCAATTCTATAAATATTAACATCATCGTCTCTTCTAATAACTTTGTGCCTAACCAAAGAACCGACTTTCAAAATCACCTCCTTCTCCTGTTATACGGATTATCAAAAGTAAAAACTTCGTAATCCTCATTTACATCTCGCATTAATTCATCAAATACAAGCATTGTTCTTTCACAGTCAACAAGAGCAGTATGTGCTCTACCTTCTACTTGAACTTTATAATGCTCCACAAGATAATCCATACCAGAACGTTGTAACCAATTCGCTCTCACTAATCTATCAGCAATAGATTTGGTATCAATGTAAGGAGGAAAGTTTGGAGGTTCAATATTATTTCTATGTGAAATCTCATTAATAAACTTTAAATCAAAAATAAGATTTTGTCCAACAAGAATATCTGAACCTTCTATAATTTGTTTTACCTCGGGTAAGACATCAATCGCATTAGGAGAACCTTTCCATTCTTCAAGAGTAAAACCATTTACTTCTAATGCCTTCTCGGAAGCAGTATGTAATCTCTCTGGATTTATTTTCTTTTCAAACTTCTTTGTAACGTATCTATCACCCTCGGCAGATACAACATAAGAGATAGTTGCGATTTGTATAATCTCGTGGATGTCTGCATCTAACCCAGTTGTTTCTGTATCAAGTACTGTCAGTATCATCTTCTTCCTCCGTCGCCCAGTATAAATAACTCATTATACACTCTGTCATCATTTTGTCAAATTTATTATGGTCTATAAAATGGTTTAAGGTATGGTCGCCTAAATTGCGACCTAACTTCCATGCTTCTATCTCTTCACCAACAACAGATACTTTATAAGCATCTGACTTCATCTTTCTTCCATCTGCTTCATAAACATAGCAGGGATAATTGTATTCTAAAAACTCTGCTGTCTCGTTTGCGAGAACGTGCCCACATTCGTGAAGGAGAGCATAGTAACGACTTTCCCATTGAGGATTAGAATCTATTGTAACTGTATCCTTTTCCCAAGAAACAATATCTTCTCCACCTTTTTCCAATATAACAGAAAAGTTTCTTTTTTGCAACCACTTTTCTAAGTCTTGAAATTGCCGTTTCCAAATGTCTGTTTTTTTAATTCCGAATTGAGAAGCAATAGATTCTATAAAGATAGTAATGTCACTCTTGTTCACTTTCTTTTCTTTGCTTTCTTTTCTCTAAATTACGATTGTATTTTTTACTAGAATGGAAACCTGAACCGTTGCGTAATGCGAGGGCAACAGCATAAGGGTTTCTTTTTTTAATTTGCTTTTTCTTCTTCTTTGATTTCTTCTTCTTGGATGCCACTGTGTACCGCCTCTACAAGAATGTTTCCGCATGCTTGGTGAATTTCAACAATCTCTTTAATTGAGAAATCAGTGCCCCTTGCTGCTTCTGTCCAAAGTCTAATAACTTCTGAGGATGATTCTGCTGTCTGAATCGCTTTAATAAAATTTTGTGCTTTGATATTCATTTTGTTCTCCTCTTGTTCTTATAAAGACTTTACCCGATATCAGCGAAAAAGTCAAGCAAAAAAGGCAGGTTTCTTTTGCTCACCTGCTAGTTGCCCTTTGACTGCCACAGATATTTGTTAGTTCTTTTATCTGTTATCCACTTGGCAAGGTTCGTTGGCAACATTGAACCTAGTTCCTGTCTATTGTTTTTATGTTTTATGCCTTTAATGCTATAAATAAGTAGTTCTTATAATAGGATAAAACATTTTAGGAGAGAAGTAAAGGGGAAAATTAAATAAAATAATTTATATGAATATACTTTAGCATCAGCGCCAAACAAACCGCAAAAATTTTTAGGTATATGTTTTCCAAGAGGGCAATCCCGCCATAAAATTTTTTATGCTTTAGAGCATTATATGCGGAAAGGTAGGATAAGTCAAGTGTTATTTTGAAAAAAGTGAACCTTCTTTTTGTCGAGAACCCAAACAGTTAAGTCGTCTCTAACAGCAACAGGTTTACAGACCTTTTTTAATTTTGCTAACTCACCTTTAGGCATTGCAGCAGTCCAACCAACCTTGCCATGAATAGTTTCGTCAACAGCAATCTTTACATTACCAGCGATAAATGGTTCAGCAAGATTTCTTTTCTTAATAAGATTTTTCACAAAATCTCCTCCCGAGGTTTGCCGTAAAAATTTTCTTGCATTTAAATGCTTGAAGCGACAAATCAACTCTCAATAAGGTAATCGTTTTCCAGATGTACAATTAACTTGCTTGAAATCTCTGCTTTAGACCATTCTTCCCGAGACTCGTCTATACCAAACTCTAATAACTTTTCTTGTAAAAGTTCTTTTATTTCTTGCCAGAGTTCTTCGCTAATTGCATCAATCGTTTCTTTCATAACCCTATCCTTTCGACAAATAAATTAGATGCTATGCTTTAAAAAAGCAAAATAAAAATTTATTTTTTTTGTTTTCTAAGGTAGAAACTTAGGATATGTTTGTCTTGTTCTTTACAGCGAGAGATAACTCTTGTCTTATCAGTGGTAGAACTAAGATGAAAGCATTTGTTAAGTTTCCAAGACCATACGGTCCAGTGAAATATATCTTCTACGATAGACTCTTCTATTACTATCCCTACCTTAACCATTTCATCTTCCCATCGAGCAATACCAAAATAAGGACCACCTTCGTCAACCCATTTATCACTAGACCAAACTTCTAAGAGGTTAACCCACTCTATAAGGTCACCTACTCTTGGGAATTTTAATTTTTCTTCTAGGGTTGTATTATCCTTATCTGTTCGTATCACCATAAAGATAATTAGGTTGGAATAGGGATTATATTATTCGTAAGGGAACAAGTCAAACGGTCTGTACTCGTCTACCCATCTTATTATCCTGAAAGACTTCTTAGTCATAATGATTTGCTCTAAAGGATGAATGTATGGGGGAAGTATCGAGTTGTTTGCCGTATGTTGCTTTAACCACTGAGTCCACTCGTGCCACTTTTCAACCTCGACCAATACTGCTCTTACTGTTCTTATATCATCACTGTCTGTTCCAAAGAATCTATGAAATATAAAATCTCCCAAGAAATGTTTTTCTTCGGTAGCGTCAACATTTGAACCTGCCGTTAAATAAGTAACTCTATCTCTCGACCAAGTATCATTGAGACCTTCCCACCAAAACTCTTTGTTCTCGTTATCGTCAGACATGATTTAATTTTTATATTGCTTTTAATCCTTTGTTCGGTTTTTCACCAGGTTTAGTAATAAATAATTTTGTTCTTAACATTCCCTCTAGAACTCTTTTCAGTTCATCTACTTCTTCTGAAGTCCATTCGGAACTATTATAAAGTTCTGTAAGAACTGCTTCTCTTGATGATGGTTTACATACAGAAAGATTTTTTGCCATCAAAGCAATGTTTTTATAGTTGGAAGGTTTTGTTTCTTCCTTCTTGTTTGTCACGGAATATACATACATGCCGATGAGCAAAACACCTGCGCCACCGACTCCTAATAAGATTTGTACTGCCAAATCCCCTAAACTACTAATATCAATCATAAATTCTCTCCATTCTATTTACATTGTGCTCTTCTTGCAAGAACTCAATAATAGAAATTAGGTCTTTCTTAATTATTTTACCGTATCTTCGGTCTAAATGAACCATTGTTGGAATGCTATCTTGCCCTGCATCTGTAAAAACAGCGAGCATTTGTGTTGTTGAATTGCCGACATCCAAAATCCAAACTTTATCATGGATACCCATCTTAGTTATTTCTTCGGATAAGACCTTGCATGCTCTGCACCAAGGTGCCGAGAATATAAGCGTGAGAGGGCGAGATTCGCCCAACAAGAGGCGTTCTGCCTCTCTTGGGTCATCATATCCACCACCACTCGTATTTTCTCGGATTCCGTAATAATCTGTGGTAATAGTGGTGTTGGGATTTGTTCGGTGACTCCCTGAACAAGAAATGCCAAGGCAAAGAAGCATAAGTAGGATTGCTTTCTTCATGCTTATAAGTAGTATGAATTAACTAATACGACCAACAACAAGATTGCTGCCCTTGATTCGTCGAACGTCTTCACCAGGAGAGATTTCAAAGTTTTCTTCGTTACCGACAAAGAATTCATCATCAATCGTTAAGACATCCCCTTTAAGAAAGGTAGCAAATGCATCTCTGTTGAGTACATCTTCAAGTTGTCTAAGATTACCACCCTTTTCAATAACAGTCAAAGCATAATCTTCAATCTGGTCTAAGTGTGGGTCTGCCGAGTGGGATGTTACAAAGTCTGGTCTCTCTTGTTCTTCCATTGGAAGGTCAAGTTGCTCGCCTGGAAGGTTAGAAAGGTAGTCCATAGCATACTTTGTAAAGGAAATTTGCTTTGCAGTTTCTGGAAGTTCGTCCTTATCAGCAATAACATACTCATTCTTTACGATAAGTTTACCTTTTTCCATCTCTGATGGCATCTTAATCACGTCCAAAGCAGACTGAACCGACTTTAAACTAACAGGAACACGACTTCTTGCGGAAAGAACAAGCATATCTTTTGCTCTTGCAAAGATTTTAGCAAATTCTTTTTCGTCTTTTTCCATGATAAGGCGTGATGCTTCGTCATTGTCAAGGTACATGTCCTTTCCTCTGTCGTAATACTTGCCTGCTTTCGGGTCATAATAAAGAACAGCGCCTGAACGGTATTGGAATGGTCCTTCTAGTCCTGGGATTGGACCCATGTCACCCTTTAGATTGGGAACCTTGCCTTTATCCATTACTGATTTGTGGAATTCTTTGTCTGCTGCGGAAAGTTTCTCGTCGATATCGTAGAGTTCCATTCCGTCGGTTGTTCCACCTGACTCCATTTCGTCAGCAGTGGCAATAACTTCGTCGCCTGGTCCTCCAAAGACTTTCATCTTGGCACTGGAGTAAAGTTCGATAACGTAACCCTGTTCGCCAGTTGTGGTAGTAACCAACTCAATTACCTTGCCAGTGGCACCTTTAAGTGAACCAGCGACGATACGGACAAACTCGCCTACCTTAAACTTTTTTTTTTCGTTTTCTTCTAACTGACCTGAACGAAGTGCGTCAAGGAAGGCTTGGTCTGGTTTCTGAATGTCAAGAGGTTCTTCGCCACGAGCAACAAGGACAGCATTGTATGCTGCCATATATTCTTCGTTACCTCGACCAATCTTTGTAGGAGGGTTTCCGTCCTCTGCGTCAATTTTTCCATATTCACCCATTCTTGCTTCGTCGATGGGCGCTTGTGTTTGTGCTTGATTGAATGCACCTTCTGCGAGAAAATTTTTCCATTTCTCACTTGCTTTTCTTAAAATTTTCTCGTTCTTGGTAAGTTTAGTCATTACTTTTCTCCTTTTTCGTCGGATGCTCTACCGAGGTGGAACCGCATTATTCTTAATTTACGCATAACTTCTTCTTTCATATTATCTAAAGCGTCAGCATTAACACCAGCGTCTTCAAAAGATAACCCTTCTAAACTTTGAATACATTGTTTCATCGTATCCATTCGAGGGTCGCCTACTTGCTCTTCAAGGTTTCCAACTTGATTTCTTTTGTAGTCTAATTCTCCTGCTGCTTTCCACAACGCCCGAGCAGCCTCGTCTGCCATAGCAGCGACATCATCTTCAAGAGAGTCATAAGTTAATTCGTTAAGAATCTTTATGCACTGTTCAAATGCCTGTGCTCTTGGGTCTTCTGCAACGTCAAGTTCGTCGAATGAATTTGCGAAATGGTAACGTCCTTCGCCCAAAACTCGATTCGCTTCTTCTCTAATAATCTTTACTAATTCTTTCTTTTTGATTTTCATTTGAGGTACTCCGAATAAAATTGCTGTTTCCAGTCCTCTATAAGTAGTTTCTAAAATCGGAATTTTTTATTTGCGAATAATTTTCTAAAGGTCTTTTCCGTTATTTGCCCCAGGTAAGACTTTTTCTATTTTAAGAGAATACAGGGCAGTGTTAGGAACAACTAACTTCCTGTCTGTCTCTAATAAATGAAATACAGTCTTAGTAGGGGTCTGACGGATAATCCTTGCTTTCTTTGTTCCACCGATATAAACGATATCGTCAACGTCAAAGTCATGCCCAAACATAAACATTAAACCGTCTAGTACATTAGTAACAACGTTTTTAAAAAGAAGTACGGCAAAGGCAGCAATGAACATCCAACTGTAGTGCCCAATCATATCCGTTATAATAGTTTCGGTTGTTTCTATAATTTGCTGTGGGTTGTCCATTCATGCTGTCCTCCTTTCCTTGCTTATAAGTAGTTCGTTAAATCTCCAAATTTTATCGGCGTATCACGAACGTACCTAGGTTTGCCAGGGGGGGTCTAGGACTGGGTGGGACATACTTCCCGAGGGGGGAGGGGTGCCTACCCTACCCCTTACCTATACCATACCTTATATGCTATGTCAAGCATTATATAATAAAAAAGGGAATAACTTCAGCGAAGTATCCCCTATCTTTACACCAGCAACCCAACTGGTTAACTTATTGTATATTGTCTGAGTACTGTGCTCGTTAGACTTTATACCTTTCCTTTGTCTCTCTCCCTACTTACCCAGACTGGCAAGTGTCTGGTGTGAGTATATGCCTGGGCAAGTATTATAAATAGTTTTTATTCTTATTACTCTCGACTATTTCTAGTCGATTTGAATAACCCTTTCTTTAGTTTGGAAGTAAGGCATACGAGCACCATCCGCATCAGTCATCCACATACGTTGACAGTTCGCTCGCTTTGGTTTAGGAGCATACATATCTGTCAAGACAATCATGCCATCAAAGTTATTATTGTTAACATAATCAGTAGGAGCATTGAAGTCAGTACCGCCAGTAAGAACACGTTCAGTCTTTCTAGTCTCACCTTTCTTCCAAGTATAAATCTTACTTTCATCAACCTCATGGTCAAATGGAATAACTGTGAACTCTGCTAACTTAGCAAGGTTATTTAACTCAGAGAAGAATGCAGTAAGCATTGCAGTGTTAACAGAACCTGACTGGTCAATGGCAACTGCAATTTTCGCTTGTCGCTGGACTTTCTTGCCAGGATGAATATATGCGTAACGCTTGTTGATTCTCTTGATAGACGCTCGTTTAGATGCCTTCTGAGAAGTTTTAATAAAGTATCGAAGAACTTTACGCCAGTCTACCTTGGTAGTGATGCGTTCTAGAATCTCTTCTCGCATTGAACTGGAGACTGAACCCCAACTATTTGCTTTGCTTGCTTCTTCTGCTGCCTTCTTAACTGCTTCTTTTAAGCGTTCTTTGGCAATCTCCTTAGTAGAGTTATCAACCTCGCCCCAACCAGAATGGTCATCCCAAGGTTCTGGTTCGCCTTCTCCACCTTCACCACCTTCGCCGTTCTCTTGTTCTTCTTCTGCTTTCTGTTCAAGAAGTTTTAAGTATTCATCGGCAGACTTACCAATAGGGAAATCTTTAAAGTGACCCTCACCTGGAATCAAAGCACCCTCGGGTAATTTACCTAACAGGTGAGAGTTGATTGCCAAGTCAGTAGCAAAGTTCCATTTCTTTGTCATACCCTCAGAAGGCAAACGACCAGTAACGTGTTCGAACACCAAGTGGTAGAACTCATGCATAAGAACACCTTGCTTATGCTCATCAGTTAGTTCAGCAAAGAACTCTGGATTGTAAAGCATTTCAAAGTGACCAGTGTCAGGATTAACTTTAACACCAGCAGTAGGGATTGCTGTGGATGCTTTCTTGTCTATCTTGCGAGACAGAGCAGCAAAGAACGGTTCGTTCCGAAGGAGACGAGCAGTATGTTTGTTTAAATCGAAATTCATTTGTTTCCTATCCTCAATACATAATAACAATAACGGAACTCTCACCATAAGTCAAGGAAAAAAGAACCCTCGGTAGGAAAAAGGAAAGGAAAAGTGTGAGAGATTACCTACCGAGGGCAAGGAAAGCATTATGCTTCGGGGTCTTCACCCGTCAGCAGTTCAACGATGATTCGAGAGAACTGTCGTTTGCAAGTAGAAGTGGTAGCACCGTGAAGTTTAATCACGTTTTGCTGACCTTCTTCACCAGAGTTACCGATAACTGTGAACAGTTTCATGGCAACTTCACTTGGAAGCATTACAAAGTAGTCAACCAAGTTTTGAATTTGGTTCTCACTCAACTCTTCTGAGAACGTTCCCTTTGCTTCCATCTTCTCAACGAAAGCAGAATGGTCATTGATTGAGAACTCTTCAACCTTTTCGAACTCACCATTGTCAAGAATATCTTCAATAAGAACTTGACTCTCGTAGTTTTGAGCAAAGTCACGGAATGCGACTGCTGCTTCGAAACCAACGAACGCAGTTGTCAACTCATAAATCATTGAGAGCGACTCTTTACGATTCTCATCAGAGAGAAAAGCAGCGTTTTCCAGACATTCGTTCAATCTATCCCAACTTCGTCGAGAAGGGTAGACTTTATTTGGTTCAAACTCACCAGTGTGTTCCAAGTGAGCACGGTTTTGGTTGATGAAATCCCAAATAACCTTGTTAACTTTTTCTTTTGCCCAAGTCAACCAGTCTTCAACAGTAGGTTCAACATCGAACACTGTCCAACGGTCAAGTTCAGCAGGGTCCATTTCGCCAACCTGATACTGCTCACCGTGTTCACCACCATTAACAGCAGCGAAAACAAGAGTATTAGGGTGAAGAACGTGACCGTTCAACTTTCTAGAGTCAGTTAACTCGAAAATACCTTGGCGAACCTCAATGGTTGCACGGTCAACTTCATCCAAGAAGAGAACCACAGGGTTAGTGCATGCTTCTTTGAACCAGTCTGGTGGATTAAACTTGGTGCATTCTCCCTCGATAACAGGAAGACCAACCAAGTCACCTTCGGTCATCTGAGAAGCACGACGCTCAACAACTGGCAAACCTAAGTCACCAGCAGTCTGATAGACAACACAAGACTTACCAACACCGTGACGCCCACGGAGAAGTATAGGTTTCTTTACTGCTGCCACATGGGGAGCAACTTTAACAAACGTAGCGAAATCAACTGCCATTTAATTTTCCTTTCTCTTTATCTCTCTCACTTACATAATAACAATATCGGACTTTGCCTTGGATTGCAAGGAAAAAACGACATTAATTTCACTTTTTATGCAGCAGACACGACTTCAAGGTCATTATCTTGAACCCACTCAGTAAAAACACCGCCTCTACCGTAAGTGTTGGGGTACATTTCCTGAAGTTGAAGTTCCTGCTTTGTTGGTTGCAACCACTGAATTTGTGCTTGCTTCTCACCTGCTCGAATCATCAGACCGACTCGATGAGTTCTCTTGTACCGAGCATTTCGCTTAGTTTCCTTACAGCGAAGAAGAGCACCAACTTTATGCTTGGAACCTGGGGGAACCAAACGGTTAAGCATCTGAGTAGCGTTGTCCCAGAAAGAACCTGGAAAGTAGTCAGTGTAAGGGCAAGACTCTTGGTCTGCACGCTTTACATGCCAGTTAGTTCCTTCTAACTCACCAGTTTCCCAGTTCTCCTGCCAGAACCAAGAAGCAACAAGACCGTTATGGTGAATATAACACCGACGCTCGCTCTCCTCAACTTTGAGACCTAACTTTTTTGCTTTTTTAAGAAATGAT
>CEOO01052017.1_pt1 | contig 21439 bp, 4 predicted proteins | sample 530321 | NCBI WGS metagenome assembly CEOO01 (sample SAMEA2619927, study PRJEB7988) | marine metagenome | biome: marine biome (ENVO:00000447); feature: surface water layer (ENVO:00002042); material: "saline water (ENVO:00002010), including plankton (ENVO:xxxxxxxx)" | depth 5 m
ATTTCAGCCATTTATGATATACAGATCAGGATGTAGAAATATTTATACTCCTTCAAGTCCCAATCCAGCAACAACTTCTTGCTGTTTCAAATAAAGTTTAGCATATGATTTTGCAATATCTTTCAGCATACTTACACTACCACATTCATCTATCTCATTTGCTAGTTTCTGATAGGCAAATTGTTTTGATAAACCATTGAGTTTGATGCTATCTGGATCCATTGGTAATCTCCTTTAGTAATGATTTAATTTCTTCAATATCCTTCTTAAGTGTAGCAAGTTCTTCTCTTTCTGTCTGCCTTCTTTGCTTCATTTTCATGTACTGAGCATATCCGGCGTTATCAGTATTAATGATAGCGCCAGTGTTTCTATCTCTAAAAAGATTTGGTTCACCTTCTACAGGAATAAGATCTTTGTTTTCCATCATGCAAGTGCAATAGCTCTGAAGTCTTGAAGTTTAACTGGGGTAGATTCATTTGTCGATGACATAACAATCTTAATTGCAAATGCACTGAATTGCTCCAAATTATTTGCAGTGAATTGATACTCACTGTAACTCTCAGCATCATTTGCTGGAACAAATGCATCTGCTCTACCACTATTTTTGTTAGGATCACGAACTCTATCACCAAATCCATCACCATCATCATCAATAAGATTATCATAACCTGGGAATGGTACAAATTTTTGATCGATACCACTAGAGTCTGCTCTAAAGAGTTGATAGAGAACTCTAAAATCAGCACCCTCTTGTCGGTTTGCAGCAATAATAACTTTCAAACTTGTTGAGAGTTTGGCAAGTGAAATTGATTTTGTGACGAAAACCTGACCATGTGGATCTCCTTCAATTAAGTTAGCACTTCCATCTTCAATATAATCACTAACGGGGTTATTAGATTTGTTTCTGCCAAGAACAAAAACTGAATTCTGTAAATCTAGAACAGGAGATACGTTTGGATCCTCTGAAGTTAATTCAACTCTCAATGTCAAAGATTTGCTGCGAGGCATCTGTTGCAACCATCTAAGTTCATTGACTCTAGATCCAATTATTCTTGGAGTGTTGAATTTGGTTGTTTTGTTTAAAGTTATTGGTTCAAAACCTTGATCCAAGAATGAAACTTCTGTTCCCCCTGCACTAGTTCCAGATACGGTTCTAATGAAGGTGTCTGCTTTGGTTCCTTTTCCTGGAGTAATAATATTGAATCTAGGTTCAATACTACTATATTGATGATTTTGAGAAATACCAACTTTATTTCCGCCAAATCCTTTTTGTGCTTCAAAATTAACCATCGCATTGCCAGTTTCTCTGGCAATTGGGAACAAACCAGATCTATCAATTTCTAAATTATAATAATCAAGATTTGAACTCTCACCAGTATAATAATTTGCTGGTAAACTATGTTGAGTGTTAATTCTCATCAAAGATATACCATTAACTTCATATGGTTGAATCGCTATTCCATTTTGATGCTCTGTGGTAACGGTGCTATTTTGACCTCTCGCAGAGATTGATAATGTTCCAGTATCTCCAGTGCCAGAATTTATTGCACTATATTGAACTACCTCATCACCGATAAGTGCATAACCTCTGCTGGTTGTAATACCCTCATATGTTGTAAATACGGTTGTATTAGCAACAGAGACAGTTGTATCATTAGGACCAAAGTTTCCTACAATAGTAGTTTTTGCGGTGTCTGGTAAAATACCCTCAATCTTAATTAAATTAGTTCCACCGTGGTGTGCATGATTTTGCTGTTTCACTCTAACTAAATTACCGGAGAATCTATCATTTACCAATGAGGATGCACCACTTACATCTACTCCCGAGTCGGTGGTTGTAGTAGCAGTATTATAATAATAAATGTCCGATGTATTAGTAAAATGTTCGCCTTGGACGTTAGTTAGATATAAAGTTGTGGTATTATTAATACTTCCAACTGTAATTTTAGCTCCAGATCCAGCAGCACCACCAGTGCCTCCCATACTTGCAGTGGTGATTCCAAGAGTTTCACCTTCAACATAACCAGATCCAGCATTTGCTATTGTCACTGTACTGATTAGACCATCAGCGTCAGTTGCAATATTTGCTGTAGCACCTTCACCTTTTCCAGTTAATGAAATTAATGGAACACTGTTTGAGGTAGTATTAGGTTTGTAGGAAGCACCCTTATCAGCAATTTGTGTTGTGGCGATATCCCCACCAATATCTTCAACATAACCGTTGATGGTATTAAGTGCTGATCCTTCAGCAACTCTAGTTCCTTTAACTACAGCAGCATTTAGAGTACCTGTTACTGGTAATTTAAGTTTTCTTGGATAAGATTCAATTGGATTTTCATTCAATCTTTGAGCGTTGTCACCAACTGGAGTAATTTCTGTATTGAAGAATTCTACAGTTCCAGTTGAAGCAAATTCTGCTTTATACAATTTGAATGTGAGATCTTGGTATTGACTTGGAGTCCAAATAGTACCATTTTGGGACTTGAATAATGATCCACCAATATATTGCTTAGAAACAACAACTTGTTGTACGTCAGGAAAATTGGAGGTTTGAACGGTCTTTTCACCCATTGTTGCAGTCCACAACTCATATAAGTCAGAACTAGGTGCCAACACAACGATTGCATATTCAGTATCAGGTTCCAAAAATACTGGTGATTCAAATTTAATATTTGTAGGAATAGGATTAAATTTGTTAGCTTCAGATGGAACATTAATATCTGCAGGATTTAATGAAGTCTGTGCATAATCTTGAACTAAGAAACTGGTAGGAGTTCCTAATTCCATTGTTCTTAATTCAATGAAGACCTTTGCCTCAGGATCTTTACTTGCAAAATATAAGTCAAATGATGTTAAGAAAACACCATTAGTCTCATCCACTCTAAATGATTGTGCGAGTGGATCTCTATGTACTACTTTAGTTTTCTTCTCAACTTCAGTTTTCTTCTTCTTAGGTTTGGGTGGATTTCTAACTGAAACTTTTGAAGTTTCTTGAGTTAAAATAGTTCCTGTTCCACTATAATATCCTAATGCTTCAGAAGCATATTGGGTGGATCCTGGAAGTTTTGTCTGAGTTGGTGGTAAAGCAGTAACTTTAACTGTTTTGTCGCCGGTTTTTACTCTGATTGCTGGTTTTGGATTTGAGTTTGGATCTCTAATAAAGAAGCAACCAAGAATATCTCCCCAATTATCAGACATCAATCTAGTGTCTGTAATTTTTGCAACAGCACCAGATGTAGCGCCTACAACTTTAAATCCTTCTTTTACATATCCATAATATTTTTGCTTTCTGGCAAGAGATTGAATCTTAATATTCATCAACCTTGAAGTTGGAGAATAACTAGATCCAGGAGCGACTCTTTCTTTATCAAAAGGATCTACTGAATATGTTTCTGCATTTGTTGCTGGAGAACCTAATCCTGCACTGACCTCTCTACTTCTAGCACTCTTGATCTTCTGATTGGGTGTACCAATCTTCATAAATCCAACTTTCGTTTCAGTATCATCATATACATTAATTTCCTCCTCTGCCTGGAAAGTACCAGAACTCATTTCGATTTCAAATAATTTTGGTACAACATCAACCTGCTGACTATCAAGATAGAAATAATGTCTTTGAAAAGCTCTTAGACCATTTGCATAGAATGCAACATTTCTTGAGCGCATCCATGGATCTGCTTCACCAGATACTTTTACATCCTCAACATAATCAAACTCTCTGGAAGGTCCTTTGAGTTTTCTCTTATACTTCGTTGTGATCTTAATCTTTTTAGTTGTAACTTTTCTCCTACCAGTTTCACCTCTACCACCACCTTTATCATAAGTCTCAAACGTTGTTTTAGTATCAACGTCTTTAGTAACTTTTGCTTTATGAATCCACTTCGCTCCAGTTTCCTCCGTTCTGTGGTCATTGATGTAGATAGTTCTTACCCAATTGTCTGAAGCAGGATCGAGAATGACACCACCAACATATGCAATTACATTAAATGGGTTTACATTTTCAACAGTAGTTGCTTGTGGTTGATTAATCCATTCTTTTTCTGTATATTCTAAAGTAATTAAATCGCCAGTTTTTTGGCATCCACTTCCTGGCGGAAGAAGTAAATTTTGATCTAGGTCTGCAGTTTCTGCATCAATATCTGGATGTAAATTCAATTCTGCATCCATGGACCACAATTCAACTGGTGCAACACATACACCTTCACCCTCAGAAATGTCTACTGTAGAGAGGCGTGGATCCATCAACGATTTATTTCTGAAGTCACTAACAATAAATCCACTCTTAAATCTACTTAAACCGTTTGCATCTGTAATATCTGTGGTTTTAGCACTCAATTCTAACATTGTGAGGCTAGTTACTTCCTCAAGTGTTTCAATTCTATCTTCAAGTTTACCGATGTCACGCATCGTAAATCTTCTATTATCCTTAAGAATAATTTGAGGATCATTTACAACATTGAAGAGGTAAGATGGAAGAAGGACTTGTGCCAATTCCATTGAATCATCAGATAACACAGGTGCCTTTGGTTCATCATCAGGAACACCTTGAATTACTTCAACATCTCCAAGTTTATTCATTGTAACCAAATCAATTCTTGGGAGATAATAAGTATATCCAACAAATGAAGTTTCATCTGGAGTAATTACATACTTGTAATTGTACTCATATTCTCTACTGGTGAAAGCAAATGGTGATGCATTTGTTGTTGATGGATCAAATGCAGCAACTCTTGGTCTGAAATCAATTAAATCGCTTACCCTTAAACCATTTGGCAGATTTGGAATATCACTCTTGAATCTGTTAGATGTATATGAATTAACCGTGAATATATCTCCATCATTAGAGGATCCTACCGTGTAATGATCAAAAACTATCAATAATTTTTTGGATGGTGTAGGACTACCAGGTCTTCTTACAATTCTAGAGTAATCACAATATTGGTGCCGATGACCCTTATCAAGTCTATAATTTGGTGTTACATTTAAGTAACTTCCTGGAGAAGTAATTTGAATTACTGCTTCAACAGCTGACTCTTTAAATCTTACAGTTTCTCCAACTATAAATGTATTTGCATTTAAAGGTACGTATTCAACAACTGTATTTGAAGCGGAAACAACCTGTGCTACTGCTCTACTGTCACTACCAATAATTTTTTCGCCAACAATAACATTTTGATCGAGTGCTAATCCAGTAGAGAAAGTTAACTTATCTAAAACAGGGCGATCAGTATCTGTTGATTCATATATTGCACGAACATTTACAACATCAGGAACATTGAGAGAAATTTCATTATCTTCTACTCTTGTTCCATAATAGAGACTTTTAGTAAGTCCAGATGCCTGAGAAACACCACTAGTTCTTGTGATATCAATTGTTGCGGATCTTGTAAAATCTTTTACCTTATTAGTAACTGATTGCTTTTTGAGAGTTACGTTAACTGTAACTGGGTTATTAGGCAGATTCGTAAAAGTGATTGACTCTGCATCAGGACCTAAATTGAACATACCAAAATCAATGGCAATCGGTCTTCCATTTGTTGTATCAGTTACTGAATACCTTTCCTGATCAAACGCTTCAAAAAATACGCTGCTTATACCTGCATTAGTATCAAGAGCATCCGAAACGTTTAGTGTTAGTTCATTATTAGAAGGTGTTTTACCTGTGATTTGTTTTGTAATAGTGAGATTTGCATTTGCTAAATCTACTGAGGCAATATTTTCTACAGGCAGTGGAGAATAAAGTCCATTAGAACCATATTCAAGGACTTCAGGAACCACTAAAGAAAACTGATGAGATCCTGCAGTAACACCTTTAAAATTAACACCAGGAATTGATTCTGGAGCATCTGCAAGAGTTAAAGTTTTTCCATCAGAAGAAATATCAGTTACTTTGTTAAAAACTGGATCTGACTGAGCACCAACCGAATATTTTATAATTGAACCTACTTTTATACCGCTCTGTGCTCCAGCAAAGAATCTGCCAGCAACTGTTCCACTATTACCAGTAATAGTTAAAAGATCCTTTGGACCAAAGTCAGGAATAGGTTGTTCATAAAGAACAGTGTCTGCAAGAAAGTCTACAACTAGCGCAGAATTCAGAGAACTACAATCTTGATGAACGGATTTAACATCTGAAATATCATACTCAGTTACACTCATGATTGAGGTAGTTACACTTTCGTTGATAATTATCTGCTCTCCTCTTAGAAATACCCCAGAAGTTTGAGATATTTTTAAATCATTACTAGCACCATTAGTGGCAATAACGTTAGTGAGATACCCAGTGGCTCCACTAGAAAGACCTCTTACAAATGAAGATCTTGGTGCATCAGTACCTCGAATAGTGTTTGTTGTCAACAATCTTGTAAATGTTTGAATGTCATAAAGATACAAGTCATATGGAATGTGACCATAATCTCCAGTCCCAGGAGGCACTGGAGCATCAGTCAGACCATACCAATAGACTCTTGCATATCCGATTGCAGTTCCCTGACCCGTTCCATTAAGAGTTCCGCCATTTCCATTACCATCTCTTCTATCACTATAAAGTGAAATAATATTATTACTAGACAAACCACTTGCTGCTTGTCCGATATTAATGTATGGAGTACCATAAACATTATTAACTCTTAAAAGACTTCCTCCTGCAAATGGAATTCTTGCAGTTTGTAAGGGTTTTGTTGTTCTAGGTTTAGGTACATCAATAATACTATTTCCAACATGATCTATATCAAATCCTTTTACGTATGCAGTGCCTGCTGACACTCTAATACCCATGTTCTCTTCTTTAGGTACATTACCATCATCAGTAACTTCTTCCTCTGTAAAGACGCCTCCATTGCCAGTTTCATCGTTAAGAAGATCGACAACATCAACAATAAAATTATCTACAGCATAATTTCCAGATTCTTCAAATGTTCTCTTAGCAAAATATTTTCTAATTTCACTATAAGTAGATGTATCCTGAACTTTTAATATCTTCCCTTCTTCAATTCTTACTACCTCGATGAAGGTGGTATCCTGATTATCAGTCAGTAATTTTTTAGTTAGTACTAGTTTAATTCTAAGTCTGTCTGCACCAGGAGCTGCAAAGTTGGTAAAACCCTTTGCATTATCATTAATTTTTGGTTCTTGATCCGAATTTACAATATCTTCAACAACATCAAATCCAACCCTAAAGGATGGTTGATTATCGTAAGGATCGAGAATAATTTGAGTTTTCTGACTATCTACAAAAGCACCCCTTGTAAAATATACGCCAGCATCAACACCTACAGCATATCCAGTATTTGTAGCATTTACACTATTAAGTGTAAATACTGTGTCTCCAGATACGATTGCAGTATTACCATAGGAAATATTATCCTGTAGAATTAATACCTCACCATCCTCAAATACTGTAGCGTCATCAGAACCACCTTCAGCATATTTTACAAATAAAGTTATTTCTTCAACACCTTCTTGTGGTGGAAGTAAATAACCTTTAATTTTAGCTCTTATCTTCGTATTCTCAGAAAGTACCGTAGCACCTTTTCCATTATTTGCACCTACAATTGCATCAAGATAAACAGATACATCAATGCCCAGATGATCTCTATTTACTTTAACAGTAGTAAATTCATTATCACAAGTAACTCCACCAGGAATTACCATTGAACCTTCTTTGAAAATATGACTTCCAAAAGATTCTATTTGATTTTGAAGAATTGACTGTAATCCAGTTAATTCTCTTGCCTGAACCGGAAACCCAGGCTTGAAAAGAACCTTATAAAAATTATCGTCCTTACTAAAATCGTCGTAATAAGGATTTACGTTTAAGTTCGTCTTTTGGGGCATTTTTTAGAATTCCAGTATAATTTTTAAGTCTTCTTTTTGTCTTGGGTTTCTAGCAATACTAGATCTGTTGTCAAGATAAATTACTTCTCCCGACCCTTTATTTATTTCAGGTACTGCTATACCATTTGTGAAATCAACACCTAGATTGATTAACTTAGTTCCAGTGGGATTGGTAGTGATACCTGAGAATCCACTGTCAATACTTCCAGTAAAACCAGAAATTTTTCCTGTAATAGTTCCACCAGATGAACTAAAACTGTAATTTCTACCATTAGTAGAGATGCCAGTGTAATCTTGATGATCTAAAGTAGTTCTATTAAAGAATAGTGATCTATCAGAAAAATACTTCAATACCTTAGTTTCATCATCATATGAAGCGACCCATCCTCTTGCTTTACCAACATTTAAAGGTTGCTCTATTTCTTCACCTACTTTTGGTTTTCCAACCAAATTGTTATCATCAACCAATTTCAATGAGAATAATCCACTGAAAGTATTTTCTGTATAGACATCGGATGTGCCAACTTTAGTTGGATTTTTCACAATAGATACTTGTGCGAAACTTGTATCTACTGGAAAATCTTTTGTTGAATCATCAAATCTAGCATATACTAATACCCTGTCAGTTCCTAATTCAGTGTAAATATCAAATCCATGACCTTTTGTAGGTGGAATAATTGGAACTAAGTGTGCTGATGATCCAGTTGTACTTGAATTTATTGAACCAAGATCAACAAGAGCATAACTGTAATCTCTTCCTCCAGAAACAACAGTAGTATTTGTTACTCTACCACCCTCAACATCAACTCTTACCTTACCTCCTGTACCATCTCCAATCAATTCAAATTCCTGACCAATACCATTGGCATAGTTATTGCCTTTATCAGCAATATAAACAGTTTTAATCTGATTATCATTTAATGTAGAATCTGCAGATTCCCTGACTGCTCTAATTTGACTGTCTGTGCTTGTAGACCAATTATTTGGTACAGTTATATAATCTGTTGAATCAAATTTTATAATATCACTAGGACTTATAGTGTAAAGGTATTTCCATATATAACCATCACCACTATCACCTGCCCTTGATGGTTCTAAATCGGTAAATTTTGGTTGATCTAGAGAAACATTTCCCTTTAAATTTTCACCATTAGATCCGTTTTCAATACAAATGTAAACTCTAAAATCTTCATTTACAACATAATAATTTGAATCATAAAGTCTAGATGCATTTGTAATTGGTGCTGGGGATGTTACACTGTAATCATCCCTATACATTTCATATCTACTTCCTGCAACCCAATCAATTTTTCTTACAATGCGTCTAACATTGGCACCAGTAATTCTTTTGCCATAAAGAACAACATCACCTGCATGACTATTAGATGCAAGATTATCGAGTGGTGTTGGTGGATTAGTATTCCAAGTAGTGCTTCTTCCATACCCAACTATCGCTGGATTTGGTAAACCAACAGTAACATAGTATGAGTTGTTTGCAGAATCAATAGAATCCACAAAATTACTGGCATTCAGAATTCTAAATTGATCAGTAACAATTGCTGACATCGTTATCTTTTTTTATATATTTATAGGGGAATGAATGATTTAATTATTGAGCGTAGAATGGGAAGTAATTATCCTGTTCTAAGGGAACTCCACTTTCTGGTGGTTTTCTTGATCTAATGCCACCAGACTTCTGTTCGCCAAAATCACCTCTTCTTTGAATTGAAGGGAAAGAAGAAAGACCGGCATCTACTGTCAACCCTGTAACACCAATGCCAATTCCGTTTGTTCTTTCATCAAAATTGTAAATTCTACCAAATGATATTCTTCCAAGATGAGTACAGATTCCTGTTTCAGCACTACTCCAAGATCCGGTAGAAAGAAGACCAACAACAGGACTATCTGTATGAATATTACAAATAATTTCACCATCTTCTAAAAGTCCAGACTTGGCGTGTACTTTATAGACATTATCGAGGAAAGTACTTCCGATACCAACAACAGCATTATTATCACTATCTACAGAAGTAACTCCATGACCTATGGTCGTATCATAGATCAGAACTGGGTATCCAACTTGAAGATCGTTTGTATCAGGAGCAACATTGAACTTACCACCCAAAATTGCATAATCTAGTAGAGCAGTAAAGTTGAATTTAAGTGCCAAAGGATGACCACCTGTACCAGGACAAGTGCTTATTCCTGTAATAATTCCACTAAATCCCTGAACGTTTGAAACTTCGGTGAGTCTTTCTGTTGGTGTTCTTGGAGATTCAATAATTGTTAGTGGAGGATTGGTAGTAGTATATCCAAGTCCAGGATTAGTAATCGTAACTGAAGAAACTTGACCGTTTGTTATAGTTGCTGTTGCTGTAGCAGTAGTTCCTACACCAACTCCAATCAATTTAGGTGCAGATAATTTGATATCCAATGAAGACACTGTATATCCTGACCCCACATTATCAATTGATATTGAACTTACAGTACCAGAGGTAGAAACTGTTGTTGTAAATTCTGCGGGAGCAACTTCTCTTTCTTCACCAAAGAAAGCATCAAACTCAAAAGATGATGATTTATTTACATCTAAGATTATATTATCATATACAAAGAATTGTGCGTTATCAACAAATATTTCAGTATCTGTTGGGGAAACATCACCTATAATTTTAGCTGTTGGGAAAATCTTGGGTTCATAAACATCTCTTGCTTTGGTAACAAGATTTCCTCTGACATACATGTCATTCTTTTGCTTAATCCAATCAACTGGTCTGAAATTATTTTCATCAACTCCTAAACCAGTGTAAATTTCAGTTTCAACAGTATCAGCACCACGAATTGCTGTTAATGTTCTGGAATTATTTTGTGCTGGAGTACTGAATTGTGGATTCTTTCCTACAAACAGATCATCTCCAACTTTTACTGTTGACTGAACGTCAATATTGATTGCATCGACGTTATCCTGACCTACGTAGAAGAAGATATCTACTTTATCTTGAGGTTGAGGTGCTTCCTCAAATATAAAGGAAGTTCCACCAGTAAATTTATATGAATCACCAGGTGTTTGTAAAACTCCGTTTACAAAGATAAGAAGAACTGCATCTAAATTGATACTTACAGAAAGTGGATTTGCTGGATTTGTTTCAAAACTTAAGAGTTCTCCCTTATAGAAAAGTGGGAATCTCTTTCTTGTTCCGTTTTGATATCCAGCGATACTATCAATAAAATCAAGTTCACCAAACGACCATGAGGAGAATGCATCTGAGAATGTTTCAAGAACTTCCAATTCAAAATCTGCAACTGGTTGAGTATAATCTTTCGCAGTTACAAGTCCCGCTACTTTCATTACATCACCAGGTTTAAATCCATAACCGGATCTAGAAACTTTAAAGTCGCTGACACTAAACTGTGCTCCTGGTGCAACAGTTCTGGTTGGAAGTGTCGAATTTCCGACTGCAAATGTAACAATACCAACTAAGGTGTGAATTGCAGACTGAACGTTAGCACACTGTGCTGGAGTGGTAGTAGAGGACAGTTTGTATATGACTGCACCTACTTCAGCACTGACAAATGTATGTACGTATTGTTGTCCGCTTGGAGACGCTCCGACATTAACTCTAAAAGTATTAGTAGTAACATTAGAGATAGTTAGATATCCAGTTACATTTGTGGTGCTCTGGGAACCTGCCGGATCAGTTGGTCTAGGATAAGTATGGAGAGTTGCATCATTATCCTTAGTGCATGTAAATGTAAAGGAATTATCAACAAGTTTTACTTGATCGCCATTTTGGAAACCATGATTTGGTATGGTAATTGTAAAGTTACCATTTGATGATGTGTAACTTGCATTTGTTGGAGTATATGCAACAGTATCATATGTGATTGTTAAGTCAAAGATTTGAGTTCTGGTGGTATGACCACCAGTTATAACTGCCTCATTTCTCATTACCTGAGTGGCAATATTTCTTGCTTCCTCAAAAGCTCTGATTGTTTCTTCCTCCTCACCAGCAACATGAGCGCCTGTAATATACAGATTCGCGGCATCGAAAGTAAGATCATTTCCACCATATTTCAAGTTATATGCTAAAGACTCCAATACATCTACAATATCATCCTTACAATCTTGTGGATTTCCTGTAGGAACATTGAATGATGGGAATGCAGCAATCATTCTTCCATATGCAACATCTGCGATAAAAGCAGTATTGCTTAAAATTAGATTTGCAGCATCAAAGAATCTATCCTCATTTGCAGCATCTGAAGTTGGTCCTATTTGCAAATTAAGAAGGAGATTCTCACCAACTTTAGTGGTTGCACCAACACCAAGTCTTGAAACTCCAACCACTTCCATATTTTCATAATTTGGTTCTGGAATTATCAATCTTGGATTGATATATCCTGTTCCAGCATTAGTGATGTTAAATGATAATGTTCCACCAATCCCAACTGTCGCTTCAACAACTGCTCCTGTACCTGAACCACCTGATGGTCCTACATTGACTGTAATTGAGTCGGAATCGAATGCAGTAATTGAAAGATTCTGACCGGCAGCAGGATCTGTAGACCTTGGATATGGTTGCTCTGTAAAGAAATTATCCTCAGAACATGTGAATATTAAACTATCAACATCAATTTGAATAGTATTTGATGTGTTAAGAGAATGTGTACCAATCTGCAGAACAAGAACACCGCTATCTGGTGTATATGTTGCATTAGTTACTGTATAAGTGGCATTGTTATTATCAGTTATGCTGTCTGAAACTGCTCTTACAAACTTATGTTCGTATGCAAAATCAGTAACACCAATTGAAACTGGACTTCTATAACCAGATCCAAAAGATAAATCATAATATTTTGAAATGTCACCACCACTTTGATATACATGAGTGATAGTTGATGGTCCAACTGCTACTGTCAATTCAGTCGCAGATATTATATTGTAAATATCAAGTGCAAAATCATAATCTGGGAATATTTGAGTGGAGGATCCACCACCAGAATCGCACTCAAATAGTAAGTTATTAAGTTTGACTCTCTCAGAAGATCTGAGATTATGTGAATCTGAAGTTTTTACTCTAAGAAGACCACTTACCTTATCATATTCTGCTGCTATAATTCCAACAGGATTTCTGTAAGTATTGACACCGACAATATTTGTTAATTCTCCACTGGAATTTTTATCTACTAAAAGTGATGCTCCATAAAGAGGTGCATATCCAAGTCCTGGGGTAGAACCCAAAGAAACAATCAAACCACCTCTAGGTACTTGGTTTTGATTGATGTCAAATTCAGAAATTATTTTAGTTCCATCAACAGAAGTAATTCCAGTATAGACTACGCTAGTAATTCCAGCATTTACGTCACTAACAATATCATAATTATTCCCTGTATTATTTTCAGTAGATGGTGTTTGGAATACACCGTTTATAAACAAAATGCCATTTCCAGGTGATACACCAGTAGTATCAAGACCACCAACTTTCATGGTATATGTTCTTCCGATTCCACTAAATTCATGAGAATTATCATCAAAAATCATATTCTCAGAATAATCTGATCTTAGGAAAGTTCTACCAGAGAATTTTGCGCTTACATATGGAAGATTCTGTTCGTTTCTTCTAGCGCGAGTATTTCCTTTTGGAGGATCAGTAAAGAATATTTCATTTTTAACAATATTAAATGATCCTCTATAAAGTTGAATTTTTGAACCATCAATATGAGTTGTTGCTGCACTACCAACAGAACCCCTAACAACAGATACTGTTTGATGAGTTTCTCCAACACCAGATCTAATAACACCACTTATTGGGCCAAGTATTTCTCCATTTGTATTACTTGTAAATCCAACACTCTCAACTTTCATATATTCATCATCTATTCTCAAGATGTCTCTTGGTTGAATTGATGAAATGCCACTTACATTGAATGTATTAATTCCTGCAGGAATACCTCCAGAGAAATAATGACCGTTGTTAATCAATGTATGACTAATTGGGGTGAAGGTAATTGGTTGCTGAACGATACCATCAATACCAATAACAGTTTTTGAAAGTTTTTTAGTGAATTCTAATTCATGAGCGTTTCCTTCACCTACGTCGGTAAATGTAACTGCGATTCCAGCTCTTGCATATTCTTCTTTAGTGGCAAGTTGGAAAGAGTCTGGAGTTATAGCAATTGCAAAGACTCTATCGGGAAGTTTATTAGTTGTAATACCAAGATAGTTCTCGGTGGTACCAATTCCCATCGAAGTTTGACCTATACCTTCAAAAGTAGATCTAGGAGTGTAAATTAATTCCTCACCAGTATTGAAGAAGTGATCTGGATATGTGAATACCCCAGTTGCATAATCAATATTTAAAGTTGGATCAAATGATTTATTGTAAATTGGTTTTCCTTCATGAGTTAATGGGAAATTGACTCTGTTTGCTCTAAGACCATTAATACCATCAAATGCTGAGAGGTAAAGTAATTTAGAAGATGGACCATATTCAAGTGGAAGTGCCTGATTGTCAAAGTCCATCTCACGATAGAACACTTCATTATATGCTTGTACGGTTATATCATCTCCATCATGATATGATGAGTCTGGATAGAAATTGATAAAATAGTCATCTCCACTTACTTCCGAACCAAATGTGCCAAGACCAGTTACACTATTCACATTAGCAAAAGGACCATTCACTACAACAACATCTTTTTCAACAGAGTTTGCAAGAGCATAAATCTGATGTATTGCTGATGTTTGTCCTACTGATACTCTTACAATTGAAGAAGAAGATGATATTAAATCAAAATTAAATGTACCAACTCTGACTACTCCAGTTCCAACCCCAACCGTGCTCTCTAAAAGACCACTTCTCTCTGTCTCTGGTGGTTGATTATTCAATAAGAATCTATACGTTCCAATACCAGAAGTTACAGTTCCAAATCCAATAATATTTGATCTAACGGTCAGAGAACCTACAGAAGACGTTCCAAGATTTTCGACTTTAATTGAAACAGTTCCTGCCGAAGGATCATGAATTGCTTTTACAATTCCAGTTTGAGATGCACTATAAGATAAGGCAGTGGTATCAAAATAGTACTCACTTAGGTAAGTATCTACACCATCAAAATTAATAATTGCTTCAATTATATTAATTCTTCCTAGTTCATCAGCAACTTCTATATTTGCAAAAGCACCGTTGAAATCAGAGGTATCAAATTCTTTGATTGTTTTAATATTATTTGAAGTTCCTTGTGCTGTTATTCCAGCAACAAAAGATCCTGTAACATCAATTGAACCAAAACTTTCAGTTCCTATACCAGACTGACCTAATGGTAAACCTTGATATAAGTATGTTTTCTTTATTACTTTAATGTCATGATCTCTATCAAAAGGATCTGTTGGAGCAAACTTAAGAGTTCTTCTTCCATCATCATCAATATCTGCTTCAAAATTTCCAAGTTTTTCATTACTAAATGATGTTTGTTTTTCAAATAAGAAGGAATCTAAAGTCGTAGATTGATATGCTAATTCTGATAACTGAATATCCCCAGTGTCAGGATCTTGTATCTGCACCAAATATCTTACATTATTATCAAGAAAATCAATAACATCTAATTCTACAAATCTATCTTTAAATCCTCTACTAGAGAACTTATCACTGATATCATCATGTACTAGAGCACGATTTGTTTTACATTCGACATAATCATTTAATTTTTTATTTTGAATTCTTAATCTATTTGATTGCTCCACATTTAAATTTAATGGATTCAATCTTGGTGTATCATCAACTGCATTGTCAAAATTGTTAATAATATCAACTCTTCTCTCACCTATAACATCTAAAACTATAATAGCAGAGGTGGTTCCACCAAGACTTACTCTACTTGAACCAGTTGATTGAACTTCAACATCTGCAAAATTCTTTAGACCTGCAGGATGAACTAAACTATTGACAGGACTTCTCTGCTGATCCCAAGTAACAGAACTCTTGACAGAGTACGAAAGATTTTGATAGTAATCATTATCTGGAACAACTTGATAGTCCTCGCTTAACTTACCTATATCATCACTCCAACCAATATTGATTTTAGATGAATAATCAATATTGAATCTAGCATGTTTTCTGTCAACATCAGTTATTTCTGCAATAACTCCACTAATAAAACCTTTTATAAGTTCGCCTTTTTTGAGATTATATCTTCCTTTAACTTTAATGAAATCATCCCTAATCACACTTACATAAAGATCCCTCTCTCCCCATGTTGGATTTTCGCCGATTGAGACAGGACGACTTACATAAAGTTGTTCATTTCTTACAAACTCACCTCTTTCCTGAATAACATCTATAACGGGATAATTTTTGCTATTAACTAAAGTCGCAAAACCATCTTGGAATGTTTTAGCAAAACCAGGATTAGTAGTCAACCCAACACCATTTTCATCAACTATACTAAATTCCAAAGTTGCTGGACTTGTATCAGCAAAATCTGTAACTTCAAAGAATCTATAATCATAATCTTTGGAATTATATCCGTCACCAACACCATCAACTGCTTGTTGAATTCCTTCAACAAATATTTTGTCTCCAACATTAAATGGGCGAATATCAAATCCTAATACGGGAGTTTCCAGAGTACATGTAGCAATTCCTGCAGGTCCAGTTAGCATTGATGTAATTCCAACACCGTTTGAATTATCAACACAAATAATTTTATGTGGCTCAGATTCGAGACCAAAAATTGGTGCTATTTGAACGATATCAGCAATAGCACCAAATGGTGCTTCTGCAACAAGTGATGAAGAATCTACAATTCGATTTCTTGTTTCATTCCAAAGTAAAATATTTGGACTATTCAGATATCTTGCTCCTGCAGATATAATATTTACACCTTTGTAAATATCTAAATTATCAATACTTACAATTGGTGGAATTCCTGCTTCAGGTCTTAGTGTTTTATCGGATGGATAATCGTATCCTACATCTTTAAATCTTAAAGTTTTTATCCTTCCAATTTCACTAGAAACTCCAACTAAATTTGCATTTCTTCCATTTTCACTTGTTACATCTTTAAATTTAGGAAGTACTTCAAAGTTGTATCCTTCAGAGATAACTTTTACATTTGCAATTTTTCCGTTCAGTGCATTTGATGATTTAGTGTTGTATGATAAAACATCACAATCTGATGCGTGATAATATGATACGGAAGGATATCTATACGGAGAAATTTTAAATGTTTTAGGTGAAGCAGGGTCAACTCCAAAAACTTCATAAGATCCATTATACTCACTATCAAGGAAATTAATTTCTGAATAGTGTGCTATAGATGTATCAGAGGTGCTTATATATCCGTTCTTTTCAAGTGCATAGTAAAGTTTGGATGGAAGACTTTCAGAATATTCAAGTTTTAAGGAAGCAGTACCAGTTGTCCCAATACCAATCGTTCCTTCAGTGGTGACATTGAAATCAGCACTATCAGACGTGGTAACAAACTCATTTATAAATTCTTTCTCATTGTATATTTTTAATTGATACCCTTTAAGTGATTCATCACTTAGATCGAATGTAAGATCAGAATTTCTGATAACATTTATTCTTGGATTTATCAATCCAATTGTATGAATACCAGTTCCTGAAGATGTTATGTCAACTGGATATTCTACTTTATCTGCAGTATCATATTTTGTTTCCGCTAACTGGAATTCATTATCGGAAACTTTAATTACATAGTAACAACTTAATGCTAGACCAGCAGCAGCATCATTTGATTCATAGTATACTTTATCTCCTGTTTCAAATCCATGAGAGTTGTATGTTAGAATATTTGATGCTGGATTGATATTGGATGATGGAATATTTAAAGGATTTACAATTATATTATTATCGGTCAAATCAACCTTGATACGTGCAGCTGCAGTTGTTCCTAAACCAACAACTGTATTTGGTTTTACAGTAAGTTTAATTAAATCATTATTTTGTAACCCGTGAGTTGCGGAGGTGCTTACAATTGTAGTAACCTTTGAGACATTTCCTGTAACTTGAGTTTTCTTACTTTCTAATAAGAATTCGTCATTATCACCACCAGCAAGTTTAAAGAATACGCCATCAGATGCGGTTGTATCTGCAAGTTGAGTAGCAAGTCCAATATGGTTTGGACCTTTGTCAATAATATAAACATCAGATTCTCTTGTTACCGCATCTGGTAAGAAGAAGTTTGTACTAGATGCAGTTTTTGAAACAGTTATTGGAGTTGCAGTTGATGGTGCTGATAATTTAACTTTTTGTCCTGCTTTGAAAGGATGGTTAGGAATATAAATTGTACGAGTTGGAACTGATACTGATTGATATGTACCGTCAGGAAGTTGTATTGGATTTAAGGTAATAGCAGCACCCTGAGTTACTCCAATCGCAACTTGTTTAAAAGCATTAAAATAAACCTGATCGTTACGCTCTGAAGTAAATTTGTCTGTAGCAACTGGTAATACGATACGATCTGGATTGAGTTCTAATACACTTCCAAGTGAGTGACCTGCGCCAGGACCTGTACTAAATCTCTTAACCTTAAGGATACCATTTCCATAGTCATTAAGTACTTTGACTATCTCCGTTCCATCAGAAGATTTTACCGTAATAGAATTTCCAATAGATATGGTATCAAATCTTGATGAAACATATATTGTTTCTGTGAGTGGACCCTGACCTGCACCATAAGAACTCATTGTTGATGCAAGACTTACGATTTCAGTATTAACTTTTACCTTCTTTGATCCTTTTAATCTAGAAATAGATGTAGATAAACCACTTACTATTACATTCTGATTATCTTTTAAGTTATAACCACCATTACGATAATATGCCGATATCTCACCTTCATTATCCCATACAAAAACAGAATTTGGATATTCTTCAAGTGATGTTGTAATCGAAGAAATGCCCGCACCCGTTAATTCTGTTACTTGACCTCTAAGACCAAATCCATTTGATCCTTCAAAATCAAAATTGACAGCATCATTGATTTTATATCCTTTTCCACCGTCAATAATTTCAATATCTGGAACAGATCCCTTAGTTATTGCCTCAATAACAGATGGTTGCTCAAAAGTTTCATAAGACTCATTGAGAAAATCATATTCAATTGTAGGAAGATTTACATTGTATGGCAATGTATTTCTAACAAGAAGACTTGAATTAAAATCAAATTCATGATCTAAGTAAACATTTTCTTTAATTAAATTGGATTTAAATGTATCTCCAATAAAATATGGATACTCTGGTATGAAACCAGAGGTTCCATCATTCTTTACACCAGCAAAATATGCATATGTTCCATTAGGGAATTCCGGGGTTTTGCAATATCTTCCGTTATGTTTATCAAGATTTCCAGAACCAGTGTAAGAATAATCCTCTACAAAAAATCCTGGTGCAAAATTTGGTCTATCAATCACATTACTGATGTTTAATTGATAACCAGATTTAACTTGGATGATACCAGATTGAACTACATCTGGATCACCATATGCAAAAGGTCCATAGATTGGATTACCATCATATGCCCATCCAATGATTGGAGAATGTAGACCATCTAGAGGTTCAATTTTTTCGGCGAGTGTTTTTGAATATCCATAAATTCCATAATTTAAATGATCTTCTTTTTTATTTTGTGAAAGACTTGCAAAAATTCCTTTATTTGGATCTGAACCAAATCTAAATGCATCATTTATGTGAAGCTCTCTCACGGTGGTGTCAATAATTGCACCAGTGCCTCTTAAATCAACAAATATAGATGTAGTTGATTCATTGTATCCAAGACCAGTATTAATTACGATTACATCATCAATTTTACCTTCCTTCATAACAGGACGTAATATGGCACCAACACCTCCAGATGGATCTTCAACAGTGATATCAGGTGTTGATGTGTAATCTTTTCCTTTGTTTAAAATCTGAACTTCTTCAATCTTTCCATTAACAATGATTGGATTCAATTGTGCATTCTTACCTTTTTTAATTTTAGAAATAGGTTTTTTGTGGATATTGAATGTGGTTGATCCATATCCAGCTCCAGATTCATAAAGGTATGCGTCAACTATTGGTCCAGTGATAACAGGGGTGAACTCAAAAGTTCCGTTACCTTCAAATGTCGCCTCTACTTTTATTGGTGGATATTCAAATATTTGATATCCTGTACCATTTGAATTTAATTTTGTAATTTTTGACTTAGTGATGTCGGTGCGGTAAGTTCCAGCAACTCCAACATTAATTAACTTAAATTTATCGGCATCAATTTTTACAATCGAATATTGATTTGCAGTTGATAATCCAACAATTTCAGTTCCTGTTGTTTTATAATCTACAATATCGCCACTATTAAATCCATGGTCTTTGAAAGTTACTGTATCATAGATTGTGGAAATATTACTATCTTTTACTATCAATTTTCTATTAGAATATCCAGATCCAGAATTAATAACTTTAATATTTCTGATATTTTTCTTTGATTCTGTTCTAAATTTATGAATTCCTGCTGCAGATGTTGCTTCGGCAAGACCTATTGTATTGATACCTGTTACAGAAGCAAGTGCATCTGCCTCAGTTTTAAATAATCTAATGGTAGAGGGATTTACAACTCTGACATAATATTGATCTCCTGTGGCGAGATTGCTAGTAACTATATTATTACTATCATAAGCATCCCCAATTCCAAGAGGTTCATTACCATTTTGGTTATAAATGATAATCTGACCATTTACTAAATTATGATTTTTTAAGAAAGTAATTGTTTCATTAGTAGTATCAATTCCACCACCAAGAGCAAGTCTTCTACTATCAAATTTTAACTCTCTGAATCTATTACCAACAACTGCTTGTAATTCGCATCCAGACCCATTACCACCAACCAAACTAATTGATGATACATTTTTAACGTCAAAATCTTGAGGGTCTACATAAACTTCCTTAACAGATCCCTCAACAACTGCTTGAACTTTTGCTTGTCCACTTAGACCAGCAGTAATTTCAATTTCGGGTGGAGAAACAACATCATAATCTTTTCCTCCATTCAGAACATCAAAAGATTTAAGTGGTCCATAATAAATCTTATCTGTTGAATCTGGACTTGTAATTTCAACTCCATCAATAAGAACACCTACAGAACCCTGCTCTCTAATATCAAGTTTTGAATCATTTTGGGGAGGATTCAATGGGAATTTTCTTAGAATTTTATTATCTGCAATTTTCTCAGTTCCATGCTGTTTGAATGTGAACTTATGAGTTCCTGCATTCAAATTGGGACCAAGTTTAATATGCTCTCCACTTTCTAAAAGTTCACTTGACAAATAAATTTTGATGTCTCTTGACGATATGAGTTTGATAAAATATGATTGGCCTGAAGTCAATCCAGAATATGGATTATCTGATGTATAAACAATTTCATCACCACTCCTGAATTTTACAGGTAATTTAAAAGTAACTCTATTGTAAGATTGGAAGAAAGCATCATAATCAGAAAGACCATCAGTTGGTGAAACTCCAACTACAGATTCCTGTAAGATATCCTCTTTTATGGTATAACCAGGAAGAGAGTTTGATGCAACGTAACCTTCAGTCCCTTCATT
>CEOO01023199.1_pt1 | contig 21305 bp, 3 predicted proteins | sample 530321 | NCBI WGS metagenome assembly CEOO01 (sample SAMEA2619927, study PRJEB7988) | marine metagenome | biome: marine biome (ENVO:00000447); feature: surface water layer (ENVO:00002042); material: "saline water (ENVO:00002010), including plankton (ENVO:xxxxxxxx)" | depth 5 m
AGAAACACTCACTTTAGATGGTCCCTCAGCAACTGTAGCTGATGGTGCTTCAGTTACACAACTAGAAGACCATATAGATTTTGGAGATACAACAATAACTATTTCTCCTACCTTTACTATGGAAATGTACTGGAAAAGTGGTTCTACACGAGTTTTATCTGGTTCAAATAATTTTTGTTATCTTTGGAGGCTCCAAAAACCAGAATATAGTGCTAGTCACGCTTTTACTGTTCGTCAAGATAGTGGTGGAAATTATTATATCACGTATCCTAGAGACGAAACAGCAAATAACGTAACTAGTCAAATTCACGATGTTGCTCATAATTGGACTGCAAATACTACTTATCACTTTGTGATTACCTTTACACCAACCACTTCCAGAATGTATGTAAATAATGTGTTACTTAGCACAGCAACACTCAGCACACAGTTTAATAATGGTGTCACAGCTAATCATGGAGGAACTACTAGTGCGTTGATGAATAAAGCATCCGCGTCCTGGTCCACACTTAACGGTGATATCTATTATTGGAGGTTTTACGATAGTGAATTATCAGCTAGTGAAATAGACACTTTATATAATAGTAGAACTACACATACTACAAATATTAATTGGGATTCAGCATTAGATTATGGACACTTTTTAATTAAAAGTTCAGATTTTGGACAAACCATGAATTTCGATCTTTCCGCTTCGGCTATTAACATGGTAACACACCAAAACAGTGATTTATCTTTTAATTCTATGATTGGTTCCAGACATGTTTCATGTAGTGCAGACGGTAAATATGTTATTTGCTCTGTCCATGGATTCACACCATTAGATGATTTAAATATTGTTTCAGCCACAAACTCTTCTGCTAATTGGTATCCCGTTTTATCCAGAGATTATGGAACCAATTGGGATTTATTAGATTCCAAAACTTTCAAGGATTACCATTTATTAGACAATACTGACCTCAGTTTGAATACTTCAAATAGCTTGAATAATTGTGTAGGCACTGCTATTTCTAAAACAGGAAAATATGTCGCATGTGCATTTAATTCTGCTGCTTCTATACCAAAACCTATTATGTTTTACTTATCTTCCGATTACGGAAAAACCTTTGATTTAAAAGCTAATCTAGAACTTGATACAGAAGTTGTTAATCCTAACTATAACTGGGATTTCCGTGTTGCTTCATCAACCAGTATTAATGACACAATACAAGGAGTTGAGGCAACATATGTAGGCACTACTTCAACAGTTGAAAATGGTCTTGCATATACAGGAACTACTGGACACGCAACTTTACCAACCGGTATTAATAACGGTACAGGAGAAAATTCTGTTGAATTCTACATAAAATATACTGCTGCCTTTACTAGTTGGGACACGATTTTTTCAGTATATACAAATTCTAATTGTTTATTATATTTATCACAATATGGCACAAATGGTAATCTTATAGTTATTAATGGTGATGCTGGTAATCCCGGAACTACACAGCCTCAAGTAACCAATATATCTGCTACTGCTCATTTAAATGAATGGCTTCATATAGTTGCAACTTACGAACATACTTCTGGTGATACTACGTGCACAGGGAGATTTTATGCAAATGGTTCATTAGTTAGCACACACACAGGATTGAGAAAAGTAAATGATACCTCTACATCTGCTTCTACAAGCACGGGATATATTGGTTCTCCTGTGTCAGACTCACAATATAATAATACAGGTTATATTCGTTATTTTAGACTTTATAATAGAATGTTATCAGATACTGAAGTTACTGCATTATACAATAATAGAGATAATCTAGCAGTTAATACTTATAATACTTATAATATTTCTCATAATATTCCTCCTACCTATAATTGGGATTTTAGAGTAGCGGCAACAACATCTATTACTGATTCTATTGGAGGATTAACTGCTACTTACGCTAATAATGCAACATCTACTATTGCTAACGGTATTTCTCTTACAGGTGGCACTACAGATGGTAATGGTCATCACGTTGATTTACAAGACTTTGAAATAGGACTTAATTATTCTTTTGAAGTCTATTTGAAATTTGGTTCATCAGTTGATAATTTTGAAAGAGTATTAGATTTTGGGGATGGACAACAATCTAATAATATCATCATATGTCGCGATGGCACAACATCAAATTTACAATTTGCAAACTTTACGGGTTCAACTCTAGATGCTAATATTAGTGGTGTAGGCACAATAGTTAGTGGAGTTCTAACACATTTGGTTGGTGTAATTGGTTCAGATGGTTATTTAAAATTTTATCAAGATGGAACTCTGTTAGGCACATCCACAACAACAGCCGGAACATCAACAAAAACACGCACTCATCATTATATAGGAAGATCTACTTGGAGTGGTCGCAGCGATATTGATGGTAATATATATTATTTGAGAGTGTATAATAGAGCACTAACTCAAAATGATGTTACTGCATTATACAATAATAGAGTTGCAACTACTATAACGAAAGTGGTGAATAGCAATCTTTCTAACGGCTTACAAATCAGTCTTTCTTCTAACGCCGAAACTATTTCTTTAGTTCCTACCAAATCTGCAACCGAAGTATATTATAGCTCCGATTACGGAACTACCTGGAATACAAAAAGTATTACTTTGTCCAATGACCAAAAAGAACATTATAGCCAAATTTCTTCCAATTCACAATATTTAATTCGTAATATTACATCTGAAAGTAATAATTATTATCATTCCAAATTATGTAAGCAAATTACTCCTTATGAGAAAACATATTATACACATATGGTAAAAGACTTTTCAAATATTTCTAACGGTAACTCAAGTGCGGATAGTTCAATCACATATAGCGGTGGTATTTTAACTGCCTCTGATTATCGTCTTAAAAGTAATGTGCAACAACTTCAAGATGAAACGGTTGATAACTTGCAACCTGTTAAATTTACATTCAAAAATAGCCAACATGAAACTTTTGGTCTCATTGCTCACGAACTTGAGGAAAATTATCCCTTTTTAGTGGATGGTGAAAAAGATGGTTCTCATTATCAAACCGTCAATTATAACGGCTTATTAGGAGTATTAGTGCATGAGTTACAATTAATTAGAAAAGGTTTAGAGGAATACGAATAAATACATAATAATTTATATGTAATTTTATATATACATATAAATGTCAGTAACTAAACCAACATTTAATTGGGACTTCAGACAAACAGTTTCAAGTGGGGGAACAGTTGATGATATCATAAGTGGTAATACAGCTACATTAGTTAATGCTAACTGCACTACAACAGACGGTTTAATTATAACAGCAGCAGGACATAAAGCGAATTTTGAGTCATTTCAAACCTCTGATATAGCTTTTTCAATAGAAATGTATTGTTATCATGATAGAAATAATAGTAGTGGCTCCAGTGCTTATTGGTTTAATATTGCAAGCACAGATTCTTCTACTGCTGGAGGATATACCGCTATGCGTCTTAGACCAGAAGGAGATTTTTTAGGTTATATTGGAACCACCTCATTTGATTCAGGATATAACCTTCCTACGACAGGAACAAACGGTGATTTTGATAAACTTTATCACACAGTTATAACTTACGACCAGTTCAATATGAAAATTTATATAGATGGAAGTTTAGTTAAAACAACATCAATAACAACTAATCTGGTAGCAGGAACATATTCCTATAATTCTATAGGTGACCGTGGTACTGATACAGCTCCACTTATCGGTAATATATATTATGTTCGTTTTTGGAATGGAACTGCAATTACATCGTCTGAGGTTAGCACTTTATATGCAAACCGTGCAACTGTAAATTATTCCAATTGGAAGCCTTTAACATTACCTACACACAATTATGAATTCAGAGTAGCTGAAACTACATCTGTATCAGACTTAATGGGTTCTGGAGGAACAGCTACATATGAAGGAAGTGCTACTTCCAATACTACTGATGGTGTTATTATAAATAACCCAAATAGAAACGAAGGTAACTTTGTAAATTTTACCCCATTTACTATTACTGATACAACTTATAGTATGGAATTTTATTTTACAATTGTAACAGATTTAGCATACCATTTCATTATGGATATAGCTGAAACTGCAAGTTCAAGTGCAAGTTTATGGGGTTTAGTTACATCTAGTCCTTCAATCTCCTTTCAGGCTAGACACTTTAATTCAGCATTTAATTTGAGCAGCACTATAGACCCTACAGCTGGAACAGCATATCATATGGTTATAAGTAGACAAAAAAACGGAGCTAGCTATTTTTATATAAATAACGCCATAACTGGAACTAACGCATCAAAATCTATAACAGAATACACTTCGCCACTTACCGTGCATGAGTGGTCTTTAGGAAGACGAGGAGTACAAAACGATTTTTATGGAGATTTTAAAATGTATTACACAAGATATTGGGATAATCACGCTTTAACAGCATGGGAAGTAAATACTTTATACAATAATCGTGCAACAAATCTTTTTAACTTTTCATATCTACGCATTAATTATGGAGATGTTTATTTGGCTCAAACATTAAACAAAACATTAGCCGATTATAAAGCCGAAAATATTCCCATACAAGATATTTCTTTTGGTGCTTTCCCTGCAAATAAATATAAACAAAGTTATGCAAAAACACTTCTCGATCTTTCTGGCGAATTTGTTCATAGAAAACATACCTTCATTGGAGACATTTCATTTAATAATGATCTTAGTATAAATAATGTCATGATTTTAAATAACGACTTATCACTTAATACAGGAGTTATTCTCAATGGAGACGCATCTTTCAATGGAAATGTGAATGCAATCGGTGATGTAAGTTTAAATGGAACATTAAAATTAAAAGACAAATCTATTGAAGCAAGCAAACTTAACTTTACCCTTACCTCAAATGAAGGAACATTTGATAGCACACAAGATGTTTCTTTAAATAGCACTTTTACTATACAAGGTGATTTTGACAAATATCTTGACAATTCCGGAAACATTCAAACCGACTTTTCAGAAAATGTTGTTTTGATTCCCAGTTCTTTAGGTTTAGATTTAAGTGGTGGAAGTGCTACTTTATCTGGAAAAACAGGAGATCAAGCCTTTTTAAATGGAACTTATATTGTAAAAGACAACAATGGAAACACTACAGGAAATATCTACGATGATTTACATGAAAATACTGCAGCAACTGCAGCAACAACAGGGCAGTTATCCGCAACACCTGATTATTATTGGGATTTCCGTGTAGCCACACCCAGCGGAAATACACTTGCAGATAGAGTGAGTGGAATAAATGCAACTTATGTAGGTGGTATAACTTCTAATGATATAAGTGGTGTGTATTTTAATGAGCGTGAAACCATTGGTCATACAGCTCCACAAACGCAATATTTAACAATCGGTAACATGTCGTCTGGAACTGATTTAAGTGTAGAAATTTATATCCAAGCTCATAAAACAACCCAAACCGGATATGCCTGGTTTTTTCATTTATATAGTGGCACAAATATGTCATCTTACTCTTCAAGTGATCATTATTTGGGTATTGCGATGAATACTGGTAACAGCGGTTATAGCTTTCCACATATACAGAATTTTACTTCTTCGCAAGAGATTTTATTTCAATATACAAATGCAAATGCTTCATCAGCATTATTTGCCAATAATGAACCAGTGCATATAGTAATGAATTGGAATAATACTAGTAAAGAATTAAATATTTATACTAACGGTTCTTTAATACACACAAGCACACATTCTACAGTTAATAATGTAGCAGTAACTACCACTAATAATTTAATTGGTTGTTGGCCGTCACCAACAGCAATTGCTAGACCATTTAATGGTGGTTATTTTTATTTAAGATATTACACAGACAAAATATTATCTGCAAGTGATGCTGCAGTATTATATGCAAACAGAAACACAATTAATTGGGATTTCCAAAACGTTGTAAATTACAATAAACTTACTTCTTTACCTAAGAACTGGAATAGTCTTCAAGTAAATAGTCGTGGAAATTGGGTTTATGACGGTTCCAGCAATTATACCAGCTATTTGGACGAATATGGACGCCCCCAAACTGTAAAAGGAGATAACTATGATTTAACTCTACCTTTCCATTTTTATCCTTCCAAAGCTTTCTTAAGAACTACTCCTATCCTTCCTGCAAGTTCATCTATCAACACACACAATTATCCCGCTTCTGTTAAGTTTTTGGGAACTTCTGCACCCGATTCAAATTATGATAGTATTACTCAACCTATATATAACTGGGATTTCCGTGTTGATACATCAACTAGTATTAACGATAGCACTCAAAATGTTACTGCTACTTATTATCAAACCAGTTCAACCGTGGAAGATGGCCTTACTTTTACTGGTTCAGGCGCACACGCATCTATTCCTACTGGTATATTTATTGGAGATAGCACAAATGAAATATCTTTTGAAATTTATTTTAAAATTACTGCATTAGGCAACTGGACAAGAATATTTCAGTTGGATGCCACAAGCGCGAACACTAATATATATTTATCAGCATATAGCACCTCAGGATATATGAATTTTGGTTATGGTAATAAAGTTCCAAGTGGAACCTCTGATTTTAATCAACAAATAACCAATCTTTCATCATCAAGCACAGATGAATTTATTCATTTAATTGGAACAATTGAATCTCCAAGCGATGTTGCAACAAATGGAACAATCGGAAGATATTATAAAAATGGAACTCTTATTCAAACAATTACAGGAGGAAGGTATACAGACAATGATTCAGCATCCGCTTCAACTAATGTTCAATATATTGGAGCTCAATTAGGTCCATCTTATAGTGTAACGGATGGTTCAGGATATATTAGATACTTGAGGTTCTTCAACAAAAAATTATCAGAAGATGAAGTTAGAATTTTATATTCAAATCGTAATGCGTTAAATTCTTTTGCAAGTATAGGAAACAAATACCATCTACTGGGCGAATTTAGTAATAAAGCTATTGCCGTTACTGCAGATAGTAGTGCAAACTATACTTATAATTCAGTTGTTTACTTAAAAGACCTGCCTACAGCCGTTTATGCGTGGGATTTCCGTGTTGCTACATCAACCAGTGTTACCGATAGCATTCAAAATGTTAATGCTACCTATGTAAACACTACTTCAACGGTTGAAAATGGTCTTGCTTATACTGGTTCAGCATCACATGCAACTGTTCCAAGTGGTATTTTAGTTGCAGGAGATGCCAATAATGAATTATCACTTGAAATTTATTTTAAATATACAGCAGCATTAGGCGCTTGGGGTCATATATTTGATATGCAGTTAAGTGATGGCACCTGGACTCGTTTAACACAATACGGTTCCGAAGGTTATTTTACTTGGGTATATATGTCTGCTTCTGGTACTTCATTTACAACCAATCGCGAAATAACTAATCTATCAACATCAACCTTAGTGGATACTTGGATACATTTAATTGCAACAGTAGAATATCCATCTGACTATACAACAAATGGAACAACAGCGAGATTTTATCATAACGGAAGTCTTATCAATACAGTTACAGGAGGACCTTACTCTACATCAACAACTCCATCAACAACCACAGATCATATTGGTGGTTATAATGGAAGCAATAGTAATAATGACTCTCAAGGTAATATAAGATTCATGAGGTGGTACAACAAAAGATTATCAGAAGATGAAGTTACAAGTTTATACAATTCAAGAGATAGAATGCTTTTATTAGATGGTATTTCTCAAAATTATATACACGGTGCTGATTTCTTATATGACCTTAATCGTAAATACTATATCAATCAATTACGCATGGTTGTAGATCAGGCTCCAGACAGTAGTGCATCCACATACGATAGCGCACCTACTCACTTTTGGAATTTCCGTGTCGACCAAACAGTAAACAGCGGTAGTAGTATTCAAGACAGTATTTCGGGAGTTAATGGCACTTTTTATACAACCAAAACTCTATCAAGCACTACGGGATATTCTAATACTAGTGACAGCACTAGTGCTGTTACAATTGACTCTATGGAAATTCAAGGAACATTTAGTATTGAATTTTATGGCAACATTACAAGTCAAAATGGCGCTGGTTCTTGTCCGATATTTAATATAAGAACGTCCACAGATGATACAAATGGTCGTGATGTAAGAATTCAAGCTAAGACCAACGACGAATTGCTTTTGTGGAATAATACTCTTGGCACTAACAATCCATCCACTCCTATTACTTATAACACAGAGGTCCATTATATAGCTGTAATTAATAATGATGATCTTACAGCTAAATTGTATAAAAATGGTTCTTTAGTATTAGAAGACACGTTGACAGGAACAAGAGTAACTGATACATATGATAATTTTGTTTTATTCAATACTCAAAGTTACAATAGAGGTCTTTTTTGTTACGCATATCAAGTCAGAATGTGGAACGGAACTGCTTTAGCCGCATCAGAAGTATCTAGTATATACACAAATCTTATTACTGAAAATAGTGGAAATTATGGACAATATAGCATTGACAGACTAGCATATTCCGGTTCCAGTTTCAGCGGCAAAAAGTTAGAAAACAGTTACCCTAATTTATATCTTAATACCACTGCTCATGATATTAGTTACGGCTTTACAGAAGACCATACAAATATTGTATATGATCTATCGCACAATAAAAATCAACTTCCCATTATTGATATGAGCGGAGGAGGTGGTATTCATATTGCACCCAGAGAAATCTCTATACAAGACGGCTCATTAAACACAATCAATATTCATAAACCTATTATTAAAAACACTTATAGCAAACCAACAAGTAAAACCAATTACACGAACGCACCTACTCAATTTTGGAATTTCCGTGTTGATCAAACTGTAAATGCCTCTTCAAGTATTCAAGATAGTATTTCGGGAGTTAATGGCACTTTTAATACAACCAAAACCCTAACAAGCAGTCTGGGATATTCTAATACTAATAGTAGCACAGAGGTAATTGGTGTTGATTCTATGACTGTGCAAGGAACTTTCAGTGTTGAATATTATGGTCAATTCCCAGGAGTCAATACTGTAGGAACTTGTGCATGGTTCTATTTAGCAAGAAGCGATAATAATCATACAAATCGTCGTGTGCAATTAAAAGAAGCTGGGGGTAAATTAACTTTACAAGGTGAAAACTTAACCACCCAAACTGCAAGTAATTCATTTACAACCGGAGTAGATATTCATCTTGTAGCTGTTTTTAATAATGATGATCTTACAGCTAAATTATATCAAAATGGTTCGTTATTATTAGAAACAACAATGACAGCAGCCAGAGAAACTGATACATTTGACGGTCTTACTTTATTTAATACTTCTTTTTCTAGTCCAACTAGAGGTATGTATGTAAATGCATATCAAGTCAGAATGTGGAACGGAACTGCTTTGACCGCATCTGAAGTATCTACTATATACACAAATCTTACTGGAAATTTCCTCGATAATATACATAGCTCTGATTTTTACAGCCATTTTGGTGCTCGTGATGCAAGTGGTCACTTCAATAAACGCATCAGTCAAGATGGAAAAACAATTGTTACTTTACAAAACCGTGGAACTCAAGCTTATGATGTTTCCAACGCAGAGGTCGTTTTCTCTACCGATTACGGCAATAATTGGAAAAATATTTTACGCGACTGTTCTGATTCCTTCTTATTTACTGAACATGACATTTCTTACGGATTATTGTTTGCAACAGGAGATGCTTCTGGTGCTATTGATATTGCTACCTCCAGTAACGGTCAAACCATGTATCTTGGTCGCGATAAGAATTACCTAAAAGATAATGCACAATCTTATACGATATATGGAGGAGATACAACAATAATATCTTCTGGAGCAACTGGTGTAACTAGTCCAACATATGATTGGGATTTTAGACAAACTGTCTCTGCTGGAGGAACTGTGACAGATAAAGTATCGGGTAATGTGGCAACTCTAAAAAGCACTGACACAACTTGCACAACAAGTGGTGGATTAACTATTGTATCAACTAGTACCACTACTGCTGGAGGTTGGGCTGATGTAGAACCTTTTATTCCTTCTACAGATGGATTTTCATTAGAAATGTATTTAAAAATAGGAAATATTAGCTGGTGGCCTGTACTATTTCAAATAACTTCTAACTCTACTGGTGCAGGAAATGATAATTATGTGCATTCAACTTTTCACCACGGTGGTGGTTCCACCTTCACTAATAGGCATAATATAAATAGTACCACTATGCCTTCTACTTTTACTATGAATGAAAATGTTGATTATCATGTCGTCCTTTCACTAGACACAGTAAATAGTGTTTTTTCAGTATATATAAATGGAAGTCAAGTTTACACAACAACAAGTGGAAGTGGTTGGACCGCTGGTTTTCCATATTTAGAAGGCAGAGATTTTCAACATACTTTTTATAGAATCGGCAATAGAGGAGACGGATTAAGAGGTATGAACGGAAATATGTATTATACCCGTTTTTGGAATGGAACTGCAATTACTTCATCTGAGGTTAGCACTTTATACAATAATAGGGCTACTTCTAATACTTATACATTTGCATCTACTCAAAGAATGCCTATGCCAATAACAGGTTTACCCGAAATTTATAGCACAAATTACGGTAATTCATGGAAATTATCTCCTTATAAATTTCATCAAGGCCCTGTTATTATTTCAGGAGATGGTTCTACCATTTTACTTTTACAGAAAAATAAATTAAATAATAACCGTCACGGATATGTAAGTTCCTTAGGCAATAACACATCTTCAATAGATTGTCACTGGATTACTACAGACTATGGAACAACTTGGCGCACATTAAACAGAAGTGGTTATGATATATCTAATAATGTAATTCCTCCTAGTTACGGAAGTAAAACTGCCACTTTCTTCAAAGCTTGTATGTCTTATACTGGCCAATACATTTACATCTACAATGTGCAATGCACAACCAACAACAATTACGGCGAGCTTTATTATTCACACGATTATGGAAACACATGGAATAAATGGACAACTGTAGAAGCTCAAAACTATGTTGCCTCTGGTAATACATTAGCTGGAAGTGGTCAAATATTATGTAGTGGTAACGGTAAATATGTGTTTATTGCTGGACAAACCGCTAGTTCAAGTCGTCTTAGCCAAGCTATTTATTACCGTTCTACAGATTATGGTGTAACTTTCAATAAAGACATTACTACTTTCCCCTGGCAAGAAGGTTCATCTGGAGAAGATTCTACCAGCAGAGGTCCTTTTATTTCATATGAAGGTGACCTTATTGTTATTAGTAATACACATTATAAATATATTGATGATAGTGATGCAACTATATCATACGGTTCTTCACAATATAGTGGATTAAAATATTCTTTAGACTACGGTCTAAATTATAATGTATTAGAATTAAACGAAGAACCATTGAGCACTGTTACAAATAACTTTTCAAATTTACCCAATCAAACTAATAAATTCTTTTCTTCTCTCTTTTCCACAAAAGGTGATATTTTCTCAAATTGTCCTGGACCCAATGATTACAGCTTTTTAACTGCAGTTATGGGCGGAAATACAACTGATGCCTCCTTTGTTTTCTTACAATCCATTGAATTCCCCAAAGATAAAATATCAACCAGTGTTGAAAAAGAAGGACCTGTAATTACCACTTATGAAGAACCTATTGATACTGAAAATGATTTTGGAAATATAATAAACAGAACTTCTCTTACTTCAGGAGTGTCATACTATTCATCCGCAATATCTGAAGATGGACAAGTGTTATTAACTGCTGGTGCTACCGATGTTAGTAATGGACAATATAGTGGTGGCTATAATCTTACCAATGCTAAGTTCCCTCCTACAGAAAATACAGTTGAGCACATTACTCCGTCATTTAGTGTTTTACAACCTACAAACGATTGGGATTTCCGTGTTGCTAGTGCAAGTTCTATTACAGATAGTATAGGTAATGTAACAATGACTTGTTATAATCAAACAACTACAACTAGTGGCTTTTACACAAGTGCATATAACAAATATTTGAAAACAGCTGATTTTACTCCTCCAAATGGTGATTTTAGTTATGAATATGATTTTGATATGGACACAAACACCGGAGGTAACTCAAGAACTATTTCTACAATGATATTTAATCGGTCAGATGACACAGCAGGTTGGCGTGAGAAAACTATTAATGTCACTATAAGTAATTCAGTTCCGTATATTAGAAGTAGAAATATATTGCGTAATAACTCAAGCAGTGATACCCCATTTTATACCTCAAATATAGCCGAAACACTAGGAAATCGTGTTCATCTCGTTATAACACATCAAAAAATAAGTGAAACTACCTACGAAGAAAAAATGTATTTTAATGGAACTCTTGTTGATAGTTATACTAGTAGCTCAATATCCTATCCTGTTCCTACTCTTGCTACTACCCCTACTTGTTATTTACAATTAGGAAATAGACATGATTTAAATACCGGTCGTTGGTATCCTGTATATCATAAATTTTTTCGTATTTGGTCAGGAACTATATTATCACAAGATGATGTAACTAGTTTATATAATAATAGAGACACAGCGTCTGCCACCTTAGCATCTTCTTGGATTACTAATCCTCTTCCTGCTCCTTCACATTTAAAAACAGCTCAGTTATCCTACAACGGTAATTATGCTATGGCTATTCCTTATGGAATTACACAAACAAATGCTCAGTATTTATTTTATTGGAATGCCAGTGGTGATTTTCACCGTTTTGATACAAACTACCTTTCCTATTTTGATGCTGAAAACTGGAAATTCGGAAAACTCTCTGGAAATGGTAACTTCTTTGTTGGATTTACTCATGCATCCACCACCTTAAGTGCTTCTAATTATAACAGTTCTATTTGGTGGCAAGATAAAGTATCCAATACCATGATTATTTACAAAAACCTTTACACTATGCCTCGTGGAATTGTTAGTGACTCTGACGCTACCACTTATGGACAAGGAACTACCTACGACCTCAACAATGCATTTTCCACAGACAGTGGCGTCACTGAATATTATATTACATCTGTGCATGTTTCTGAAACTGGACAATATGTGTTATTCGTTGGTGGAAGTTCTGCTACTACTCTTACAAACCGTTGTGCTTTCTCTAAAGACTATGGAACAACCTTTACAAATATTACCAGTTTGTTTTCTTTTACAGACATTACTAAACCATTGGTCTATTGTCATGTTTCCGACAACGGTCGTTACTTATTTATTTCTCAATACAATTCTAGCGAATACTGCTTTTCCACTGATTACGGAGCTTCTTTCACATTGCATAATACTTTCCCTTCAAGCACTAAAACCTACGGAGTTGTTTCCAAAGATGGTCAAAATGCTCTTTTTGTAGATACAAATAGACATGTATATGTGAGTGTCAATGGTAACTTCAGACAAGAAGTTATTCCAAGTCTTTCCGGAACAAACACCGGTCTTAGCTTGAACCATAACTACTGGAAATACAAGACAACCTCATATGAATTTACTTATAATCCTTCTATGCCAAATATTAAATATTTGGTGGGAACAGCAAATAATATAATTGAAACATCAAGCTCCATAACTGCACCAACACATTCTTATGAATTTAGACTAGCAAACTCTACTTCTGTAAGTGACCAGATGGGCTCTGGTGGAACAGCTACATATGAAGGAGGTTCTGTTTCAACATCAAGTAATGGTGTTGTTTTAGATAATGATTATTCCAACTTAAATACTGGACCTAAATATGTAGATATTACTCCACCTTCTGTTGTGGATGGCACATACAGTTATGAACTATACTTTAAAGTTCTTCAAGTTGGAGTATGGCCACATTTTGCTAATATCAATCATGGTAGTGGTGAATTATGGACTACAGGTGATGGCACCAATATTCAATTAAGTGTTCACGACACTCAACGAATTGTTTCCAGTGTGACCCAAACTGTAGATGTCTATCATATAGTAATAACTGTTACTAAAAATGGAAGTGCTATTGCCTATGTAACTAAAGGAACAAATGCTACCGTTACAAATTCAATTACACCAACCACACAAGCTGGTGCGTTGTCTATGAATAGCTGGAACTTGGGAAGAAGGGCCGGAAGTTATCAAAATTCATATTCAAATGTGGAAGTATATTATACAAGATGGTGGAATAATCACGCATTATCTGCATCAGAAGTTGCTTATTTATATGCAAATAGAGACGATACTACATTCATCTCTGGAGGTATTTTAGCTTCATCCAATGTGCGATACACTGAATCCTACTTTTCTGAATTAGATATTAAAGGTTCTTTAACCAACTTAAGTGGAACAGCATACACGAGTTCTGATTACCGTGTAAAAGAGAATGTGCGTGATTTAGAAGATTCTGATTCCATTTCTTCACTTACACCCATTAGTTACACACAAAATAACTTACATCATAAAAAATCCATTGGTTTCCTTGCTCACGAGTTTGCTGAATCTTTTCCTGATTTAGTAGATGGAACAAAAGATGGACCTGAAATGCAATCTATCAATTATAACGGTATTATTGCTGTATTAATCAAGGAAATTCAAACATTAAGAGCAAAAATTAATAAATTAAAATCTGAAATTTAGTAAATTGAGGACAAGCATACAATAATTTATATGTAATTTTATATATACATATAAATGTCAGTAACTCTACCAAATTACGCATGGGATTTTAGACAAGCACTCAGTAGTAATTCTACCATTGCAGATAGCATAAATGGAAAATCAATTACTTATGATGATGGAATTGATTCAACAGTATCTACTGGTCTTAGAGTTAATAATAACGGTGATGATGCAGATTTTACAGGAACTACATTAACTATTCCTTCTACCTTTAGTTTTGAAATATATCTTAGCACATACGGAAACATTTATCAGGTTGGTGGTGATAGCGTTACTCAAGTATTCAAACTACAAAATCCTAGTTATGATAGCAGTAAAGGATTTTATATTCAATATTATGCTAATTACTTATGGGTATATTATCCAACTAGTGAAACAAGTAATTCAAGCACATATATACATCATAACAAATCTCAATGGGCTGGAAATAGCACATTTCATATAGTTGTTACATTTAGCGGCACTACTTCCAAACTTTATGTAAATGGTAGTCTAACTAATACAGAGACACTTACCACTGCATTCAATAATGGAGTAACTGCTGATTTCGGAGGAGATATTTCAAGGCTTTGCGGCAGCGGCACTGGTCAATCATTTAGTGGTACTATTTATTCAACAAGAATATATTCTGCTGAATTATCGGACAGCGAAGTCAACTTTTTATATTCAAATCGTGCAACTGTAAATTATTTTTCATTCGCAAATTTACGCATTAATTATGGCGATGTTTATTTGGCTCAAACATTGAACAAAACCATTGAAGACTACAAAAATGAAAACATTTCCTTACTTGATATTTCTTTTGGAGCCTTTACTGCAATAAACAGATTAAAAGAAACTTATATTCAAGGTCCTGTAGATATTAGTGGAGATCTTATTGTTCGCTCCGATAACAATGTCTTTTACGATATTTCCGCCGCGAATATTGGATTTACTCAAAGAACCGTTACCACTGTTACTGATGCTTCTTACGCTGTTTTTGCTTCTACTACCTCCTCTTATACAAATACGAATATTGCTGATCCAAATGGAGTTTCAAATTATAGTGGTCACCGCTATGGAAGAAGTGTAGATATGTCTAGAGATGGAAATTATATTGCTGCTGGTGTATTAGCAGAAGGTAGAGCTCATGTATGGAAAGTAGATGACATGACTGTCACTCATCTTGGACAATTATCCAATCCTATAGGAACTAGTAGATTTGGAAACGTTAGAATATCAGGAGATGGAAGTAAAGCAGTCGTATGTGATCATAATAATGCTTCAACCGCCTCTCAATTTACATATACATGGAGCAATCCCGGTTCTACTACAGGAACATGGAGCGAAGTTACAACTGCAAGAATGACTAATGGTTATGCTCAAGGTAGAAGACCAAGTATGAGTCAAGACGGTAATGTATTTATAAAAGGTGGCGACGCTAATGTTGATGAGAATATTTCTACTTGGATATGGGACACAGACAAATGGTCATCTCCAGGACATATTACATCTAGAGCCAGTGGTTCCAATCTCAGTGATAATGCTTTAAATGTTGATGGAACGATTTGTGTAGTGGGGGGTAGTAGATACGATTCTAATAAAGGATATATTGCAGTATACAAATACAGTAAAGCCACAACTGAAACCGACGGTTCATGGAATTCACTTGGTGATTATATTGATATTAACGAAACCGACGGCACAACTTTACAATACTGGGGAACTGATGTATGTATTAATGATGCGGGAGATATTGTTGCTGCCGCTGCTCTTGGAGATGGAACCACTGTTACCTATGATTTAATTAAAGCTTATAAATATAGCACACCCGGAGTGCTTGGTGGAACATGGACTCAATTAGGTGATGATATGAAACCTACTGCTGGTTTAACTAATGAAGGAACAAGTGTTCAAAATATGGATATGAATGGAGATGGTTCTATTATTGCATATGGAATGGACGCCGCAGGAACAAGTGATGGAGCTGTAGTTGTATATCAATATAGCTTAGACCCTCAAATAGCAGGAGGAACTTGGAGTCAAATTGCTTTTATTGACCGACCTACTACAAGCTCCAATCTTACCAACTGGAATTTTGGAACTTCAGTGCGATTAAATAGTTTTGGAAACAAATTGCATGTCGGTATTACTCCAGGAGGAACTGCTGGTGTCGGTTATACTTATTTAATCAACATTGACCATACTGTAAATTACAGATCAGTTACAACAACATCTACCCCCAAAGTCGTTACAAACGACCTTTCTTTAAATAATCGCTTTTTTGTCGGAGGAGACGCCTCTTTTAATGGAAATGTTACTATTCAAGGCGACCTTTCCCTTGGTTCTACTATTTCATTAAGTAACACACTAGCAAATTCTGCAGTTAATGTAGATACCACAGGTGTAAATACATTTACAAACGATGTTTCTTTAAATGCTAATCTTGCTATACATGGTAAAACTACCGTCAAAAACGACCTTTATTTGAATGCTTATACCGATGTAAGTGCAAACCCTGTTTTATCTGATGGAACCTATTTGAAAAATATGAAAATGGATAAATTAAATCATAGATACATCATGGATATTTCGCGTTCCGCACCTTTTTCCACATTAACATCCAATACACTACCTAGTGAAATTTGGGACAACTCTTCCAACTCAGGAATCTGTGTTTCTGCTGATGGAAAACACATTCGTACTGTTAATTTATCTGATATTTCAGGTAATGCCTCTTCTTACTATTCTAATGATTACGGTAATTCTTTTCATAAAGATAATACATTAAGTAGACTACTTGCCGTTTTAGATGTATCTTTAAATGATAACGGAAATAATTATTTGGGAAGTCCCCCATTAACAAAATTTGGAGCTGACAAGGTCTATATGTCCTATAACGGACAACATCAATTAGTTCCAAGAGGTTGGAGCGTTCAACCTTCGCTTGCCGATTTTTTATATGTTTCTAATGATTTTGGAAATACTTGGAATATTCGTAAAAGTGCCGAAGTTTCAACTACTACACACAATTACACTGTAACTGCAAACGGTTCTAGTAATTATATTTTTAGCAGCACAAATTATACAATCCATCAACAAGGAATAAATATGTATCTTAATGAAAGTGTTCAATTTACTATTGATACCACTACTAACGGAAATCATCCATTTAAGATTGGAACTTCTGCAAACGGTGATGAAATCACCGACTCTACAATAACAAGCGTAACAAGTGGAAGTAACCAAATTATCACTTTTAAACCTACTACTTCCGGAACTTTTTATTATTACTGTTCTGCTCATTCTGGTATGGGTAATTCTATTATAGTTGAAGAACAAAATGGTAACTTTGGTAAAGGTTGGAACTGGTATTCCGGAGCAGTTAGTGCAAATGGAAAATATATGTTTGTATCCGGAAATGAAGGTATATGGCGTTCTCAAGATTTTGGAACAAACTGGTATAATACTGCAAACGATATGTCTTTAAATAATATCACTATTTCTGCAACTGGACAACATGTATATGGTATTGCAGAAAGAGAAGTTTATGGTTCATCTGATTATGGTTCTTCATTTTCTAAAATATATACCGACCCTTCTCCCGTTGCTTTTGATTTCAGCACAATTACATCTTCAACTAATGATATTTGGAAAACTACGGCTACTTCCTCAGTAGCTGCAACTTTACCAGTAGGAGGTTATATGGGACATCAAAATTCTACATCTTATGATGGTAGATTCCATTTGGGAACAGTCGGATCTGAAATAGCCCGTAATTATCCTATACAACAAGTTAGAAATGCAGACCCAAACAATACAGATGTGAGACGTGCTGCTTGTGTATTTTATTATGATGATACAGTAGATAATGGTTTCAAACCAGACCAAACTGATTGGACTAACTATACTTCTTATAGAAACGGTAGTGCTATGTCTGGAAGTGGAAAATATTTATGGGTGCGCTCGACTTTAACCACTAATGGTGGTCCCAATGTCTTCATTCGTTCTGAAGATTATGGAAATACTTGGTTAATGGATAGCACATTTAATGGAGTAAATCCTAATGTTGATATGAACAATACTGACATGGTTTTTAGTGCTGAAGGTTGTATTGCGTCTAATTTTGAAGGAGATAGAGTTCTTAATTTTGGTGGCCAGAATGGAATGTGGTTTTCAATTGATTACGGTAAAACTTGGGGTCCTTTTGGATACGATGCAAATAAGAATCCTCACTCATCTATAACAGTTATGGGGACAACCTATACTTCATTACCAACAGGCGGCCCTAATGTTGGTTATATGGGGGCTTCATTATCTATGTCTGAAAATGGACAATATATTCTATATGGATTTGGACAACCAGCCAATTCAACACCCAATAACTCATGTGCTTTTTTATCAACTGATTACGGACTTACCTTTACTGTTGTTGCTGTGAATTCCACTTTAAATGCTTTTGGAGAATACACAGCCCTTTCTTGTGATATGTCATCAGATGGTCAATATATGGGATTAATAGTTGGAGCTGACAGCAACGCAAGTAATGGACATCGTGGTTTATATATATCACAAGATTACGGTAGCACTTGGACACAAAAATTTAGTGATACTGACTGGCAGAGAAGGTCGGATATTATTATGAGCGGTGATGCTAAGATTATGGTTTATAATCATCGTGCAGAAAGTAATCAAAATTCCTCTAATACTTATATTAAAATTTCAGTTGATTATGGCAGCACCTGGACATCTCCATATGCTACAGTTACTGATGGTTCTACACCTGATGGAACAAATAATTTTACTTTGCCAGCCCATCGTAGTAACGTAATATCAAAGAATGGACAATATATTTATATTGGGGGAACCGATATAACTACAGGTGTTGTTCCTTATCAAACACCTCCTTTTTCCAAAATAGAAACAAGCGGAAATGGAAAATATATTACCATATCTCAGAAAGAAGGTTCCACCATACTTTTATCTTCTGATTACGGTAATAGTTTCACTCTTCATACTCTTTCAGAAAACGGCACTTTATCATTAAATTGTGGTATTTCTCATTCTGGAAAAATTATCTTAAACTCCAATTTTATTTCTTTTAACTACGGAAATAACTTTCATTATGTTCCTAACCTTATCAGCAATAATTTATCTAATCGTGATACATTTTACTCCAAAGCCAATATAGAATACATTCTTGACCCTTCAAATAATGCCCTTCTTCAAATTCCCTACAAATCAGCTATATTCCAAGATATTTACTCCGTTGGTTCTATTAAAGCAGGAAGCACAACATACAGTTCTGATTACCGCCTTAAAGAAAATATTCAACCTCTTACTGATAATGAAACTGTCAATGAACTTCATCCTGTCAAATATTACAACACCAATCTAAAGAAAAATGATTACGGCTTATTAGCACACGAACTTCAAGAAAAATACCCTTTCTTAGTTTCTGGCGAAAAAGATGGTGCTGAAAACCAATCTATTAACTACAATGGACTTATTAGTCTTCTTGTTCATGAAGTAAAGAATCTCAAAAAAGAATATCAAGAACTCGTTGAAATGAAAAACAACGCTTAAAAAATTGATTTATTTCTTCATTAACATTCATATTAACAATTTATTAATATGACTGAAATTAACAATATTCCCGTTCCTATTAGAAGACAAAGATATCTTGTATTTGATGTTGAAACAACCGGTCTTATGCCTAGAAACAAATCTTATTATAGCGAAAAAAGCAATAAAATTGATGATTATCCTTACATTATTCAACTTAGTTTTGCTATTTATGACCTACACGAAAATAAAATTGACCTAACTTATGATGCATATATTCAACTTCCTGAACACATTGAAATACCAGAACTTGTTACTAATATTACTGGAATCACGAAAGATACATGTCAAAATCAAGGAAAACCTATACATGAAGCTCTTAGTAAATTTCACGAAGCCTATATGTTCTGTAACGGTCTAGTTGCTCATAACATGGACTTTGATGAAAAAGCCATTCAAATCTCTATGGAAAGATATAGAGAACTACTTCTTGATAAGTGCCCACAAGTATTTACCTGCTTTCAACCTATGTATGAGAAAATACACCACATTGATAGATACTGCACCATGAAACAGGGCACATCCCTTTGTAATATTGAACTACCTAGCACTACCGACGGAAAACCTACTAAGAAAAAATGGCCTAAATTGAATGAACTACACAATACTTTATTTCCAAATGAAGAAGTAAAAGGTCTTCATAACTCTATGGTTGATGTTCTTGCTTGTTTGCGATGCTACTTGAAAATGAGACACAATTACGATTCTGGCTCTCTACTTTAACTCTACTAAAAAATAATTACCTTTACAAAAATCAATTATTTTTTATTGGATCTCTTTTTTTTGGTTTTTCTTGCCTTTTTCGTCTTCTTTACTTTTTTTGCTCTTTTTGTCTTCTTTCCCTTTTTTCCTTTTTTCTTTCCTCCAAATTCTTCTTGAGTGTATCCTTCACTATCACTATCTGTTTTGTTACCTGGCAAACTTTCTACGCTCGTTGTCATTTCTTTTTGTGCTTTAAGTGCTTCAAGTGCTTCAAGTGCTTCAAGT
>CEOO01020710.1_pt1 | contig 21210 bp, 17 predicted proteins | sample 530321 | NCBI WGS metagenome assembly CEOO01 (sample SAMEA2619927, study PRJEB7988) | marine metagenome | biome: marine biome (ENVO:00000447); feature: surface water layer (ENVO:00002042); material: "saline water (ENVO:00002010), including plankton (ENVO:xxxxxxxx)" | depth 5 m
TTAATGTTTTTTTGCGAGCTTCTTTTAATTCTGTCAAAGATGTAGTATATTCACTTTCTGTACCTTCACCTTTTGTTATTTTTTTATAAATTTCTCCTTCAATTGCTGTAATTCTACTTAATAATTGTGTGTAATATTGATGTTTTTCTGCTTCTGCGCTTGATACTTGTGATTCACTTGGACTGGACATTTATATATATAATACACCACTATAAAAATTTATTGTTTAATTTTTTGAATTACAAGTAACATTGTTAAAATTGCTAAACCCGACCATATATATAATTGCATTCTCTCACTTTTAATTTTTAATTCTACATCTTCAAGTTGAGCTTCCGATGTTTTATTATTATTCTTTCTACCACGTAATTTATTTATTTCACTCTGAATATTATCATATTCAGTTATTAAGTTATCCATTGTTTTAAATCCTTCTTCACCTATACTTACCCCATTTATTTTGTTTAATTCCGATTTAATTTTTTTTTCAATGTTTGCCATTCTTTTTGATTCACTTTCTAAAGCTTTCGCAGATGTATCTAATTTTTTATTGTAAGCTACCAATTCAGAGTATTTTGACTTAAAATCATATCCTGATGATGTTAATTTTGCATTATTATATCCATTTTGACACATTGTTATTAATGATGTTGTATTTGCTCCTTTATTATTATATGCATCATCTACATCTTTGCAGCTTTTTATATTTTTACTAATACTAGGATTTGCTCCTTGTTGTCTGATAATTGGGGCACCTCCTGAACCACCTCCACATTCTGTACATCCTTTTATTTGTTCTGCGGTTGCTTGAGCTGATCCTAAACCATCAACATAACCATTTGAACATTTGCCAATCAAATTAGTACAATCTAAAGCTTGAGGGCTTCCATTACTATCAAGATATGTAGCATCATTAGTTGCATCCATTAAAATAGGTTGTCTTAATTTACAACCATTTTTACAAGCATTTATTTTATTATCTCTATTAATTTTCTCACCCTTATAAGTGTTTTGACAATCTACTTCACAACTTTTTATATTTCCCATAAATGTTGTATAATTATCCATAAATGTTTTATGTGCTGTAGCCCAATTTGTTAAATCACTTTCATATTGTGTTTTAATTGAATTTAAAACACTACTGGTATTATTTTTAATATCCTGGATTTTTTTGTCACCTTTACTAAATATATTTGTATTATTTTCTACTATTTGTTTATTCACTCTGTTTATTTTATTTTGTTTATTTCTATTATGTAATTTTCCCTGATTTATTAATTTGTCAATAATTTTTTTATTATGGGAATCTTCTTTTTTAGAATTATTTAAAATATTGTTCATATCATTCATTATTTTGCTAAAAACCATTTTATATATTATATATAAAAAAGTATTATCTTGAATTAATTATTGCAGTTAAAAGAAATGTACCTCCTAATACCATCCATATTAGATGATGCATTTTTACAGAATTAACTTGTAATTTTTGTTCTTCTATTTGACCATCATAGGTTGATAAATTTGATCTTAATTTTTTTATTTCATCTCGTACTTTTTTTAATTCTTCTAACTTATGTATTAGTTTAGATTTCATTGTCTCATCTGATGCATCTTGTGTACCTTTAACATATGCTCCACCCCAATTATCATTATCTCCTTCTGTATCCTCCATATTAGTTTGACCTTCTCTAAAATTTCTAAAGCCCGAATACTTACCTCCTATATCTTCTTCTATAGCTTTTTTCTTAGAAATCATAGATGTTATCTCTTTTCTTATCGAATCTGCTTTTGCAATTAGATTATCATTTTTTTGAGCTAAATCACTTGAAGCTGAATCAGAAATCCCTTGGCCACAAGTATTAGCATCATTATCATTAATTACACCCTTATCTGATTGTTGCATTAAATTATCCCACCATATTTGATTAGCATTGTATGTTTTTGCATTTTTAAAATTTTTACTGCCTCCAAAATTATTATATGTATGAACTTTTCCTGTTGCATCAACCCATACTGTTTCTGAATCTCTTGTTACATTATAACAACCCTTTCTACAAGGATATCCTTGTTTCATATTTTTACCCATTGTAAATTTATCTAATTCAGATTGAGAAATATTAATTGGTGTCATATCAGGACAACCTTCCGGTCTTTCATTTGTTAGAACCTTTTGTGCTGCAACTGTATCAAACATTCTTTTAACACCATTGTTGTCTATATAAAATATATTTCCTGCTCCATCTTTAACTAATTTATTTTTTTTATCTGACTTTGAACCTTGTTTGTCTCTTAATTCCGCTCGAGCATTTTCATAAGATGCTGTCCAATCTGTTAAGGCTTTATCAGCTTCACTTTTCAAATTAATCTTTTTTGCTTCAATTGCATCTTCTTTATCTCCTAAAGCCTCATAACCTTCTTTTATTTTTGAAGAATATTTTGATTTAAAAATATTATCTACATCAGGTTGTTCAATAGATACTGTATTTTTTCGTAGATGTTTATTTTTTAATCTTTTTCGTTTTTTCATAAATTTTTGACCATGTGAAAACATTTATTTATAAACTATCCATAGAAAAACTTTATTAATTATTGTTTTAATTGTTTATAAATAAAAAAAGACATTGTAATTAAAGATACAGAATAAAAAGTTGTTGTTAAATAAGCACGACTTTTTTCATCCAGTTTATCTATTTTACGAGTATTACTACTTTTATTTCTATCTATATATTCTTTCATTTTTTGTATTGAAGATGACCTTCCGTTTCTTATCTCTTTAAGTTTATCGCTTTGACTTGATATAGTACTTGATGTTACAGTTAAATGTGATTCTAATTTTTCCGAAATAGTACGTAATTTTGTTTCTATGTTTATTAAATTATCAAAAAAATCTCCACTACTACCTTGACCTGGTACGTAATTATTTTGCATTTTTTCGTTTGCATATGCTTTATAATATTGATCTATTTTCATTCCCCATAAAGCTTTTTGAATATTTAACTCCTTTTCTAAATTTTTTACTTCTTCTGTATTTAATGACATTTATATTATATATATATTATTTACATAATCTCCAATACTTAGTTTCCAATGCTGTTGGGCTATTTCTTGTAATTTCTGCAACTTCACCAGGTCTCAAGCCAATTGCTATTGCTGGTGGGTCAAAACGAGAAATTTCTGGCCAATTTTCATCTTTCATAATATTATATTTTTTTGCTACTTTTTCTTTTTCTTCATCATTTAATATTCTATGTTCAGGAACTAAATCATTATCTAATATATTAAATAAATAATTATGGAAATTATAAACATTTACATAATATTTATTTTGTTCATATTCTAAATTTAATAAATTTTTTAAAACATCATTGGGTTCATCTTTACTGACAATTACTAAATCATCTGTTTTTTTTAAAATAGGAGGATCATCTAATTGAAACAAATCTTCGATATAATCTTGAACTTGTGCTGGACGAATTTTTGTTGTTAAATGATATTTATAATAAATTTTTTTACCTGTGTCATTATTTGTAAGTAACATATCTAATTGTTTATTTGTATGCATTATTAAAATATCATTAACAGTAAAATTATCATATTCTTCAGTATTAAAACCTCTACGATTTGCTAAATCTAAAATAATTTTTCTTGAATTAAATAAATGAGAAATTATTTGACTATTTGTGATTTTTGCAGTACTCATATTTATATTAGTTATATAATTCATTTTATATAATTTTCAATTTTATATAAAATAATTATGTTATTGTCTTTTTTATATTATCTTCTTCTTCTTCTTCTTTAACTTCATCTTCTTCTATAGTTGATAATTTTTCTAATCCTTCAGTAGGTTGAGTATCTAAAGAACTTTTCGATTCTAATATTTTTTCTCCTTCTTCTTCATCTTCTTTATTTTCTTCTTCTTTTTCTTCTTCGTCGTCTTCTATAGGTTTAAATTCATCTCCTAATAAATCTTCTATATAACCGTCCTTTTCTGTTGGAGTTTGTGGTCTTCCTTCAGCAAAGGGATTCATTAAATCTAATTCTTCATTTATTCTTAGTATTTCATTTTCACTTGGTATATTTTCAAAATTTTCTATTTCATCTTCCCAGACACTTATTAATTCTCCTTCATTTTCACCACTTTCTCCTAATAAACTATATTGCATATCTTCCCTATCATAGTTTATTACCTTAAAAACAGAACTCCTATATTTATTGTCATAATAACCTTCTTTTACTTTTACTAAATCTCCATTTCTAAAATTAAATCCTTCTAATGCATTTGTAGGTAAATTTACACCATCATCTTCTTCATCAACTTCATTTTGTTGTGGTCTAAATGTATCAATACCTTCAATACTATCAATATCATCACCTTCATATAAAATACTTTGAGGTGTTGCTGCAATTTCTTCCGCTTTTTTCTCTTTAATTACTTGATTATCAATATCTTTTTCATTTTGTCTTTTTAATATTTCATTTTGAACTTGTTCTAAATTTAAAAATGTACCATTTGTTAATTTTGTAATATCATCTCCTTCAGTTAATGTTAATAATTGGTCTATATTATCTTCAGTAATTATTCTCATTTGAATATTCATAGTTTTTAATTCTTGCATCAATAATTTGAATGCATATGGTACCTTTACAACACTGAAGTCTCTACCATATTTACTCATATTTACTACATTTAAATCTTCAATTAAATTTCCTACAAATTTTATAGGACCATCTGCATGTGGACTTAAAAATATATTATTTTGTTCATTATAAATTGCAATACACCCTGTTTTGTTGCAAATAGTAATTTGGAATTCATCACCTCTTACCATCATAGATTCTTTAATAAAACCACTTAATCCATGTGCTATTAAACAATCTCTGTCCATTTCTCCTATTCTTAATCCACCATTATTAGCTCTTCCCTGTACAGTTTGTCTTGTCAATGCTGTTCTCGGACCTCTTGCTCTATAATTTATTTTATCTTTGGGCATATGTTTTAAACGCAAATAATATGTTGGTCCAAAGTAAATTTCAGTTTCTAATTGTTCTCCGGTCATACCATTATATAATATTTGGTTTCCACTTGAATGATAACCTTGTTCTACTAACATTTTTCCATATTCTTTATGTTTGGGTCCTTTATTTGTAAAAGCTGTACAATCACCAAATGCTCCATAAACACAACCTGTTTTACTTGTTAATGTTTCTACAAGATGACCTATTGTCATTCTTGAAGGCATAGCATGAGGATTTACAATAATATCAGGTCTAATACCATCCTCAGTACAAGGCATATCACATTCTGGTAATATAATTCCAATTGTTCCTTTCTGTCCGGCTCTTGAACAAAATTTATCTCCCATTTGAGGAATTCTTTCTCCTCTTATTCTTACTTTTGCTATTCTTTTTCCTTCTTCTCCTTCTGTCATAAATGACTTATCTACTATACCTACTTGTCCTTTTTTCGCATATATAGAATTATCAATATAAGAATCAATAGATAATATACTATTTGAACCCATTCCCATAATTACTGATTTTTCAGTAACCTTACTATTTTCTTTTATTATACCTGATTTTAAATCTAAAGATTGATAATCATATCCAGGTTTTAATCCATTAATATTTTTATCTAATACATTCATAAATTTTTTTTCTACTTTAATATTACCCATTTTTTCTGTTTCTTCAAAAGCTTGATAAGTATTATAATATGTTGTTCTAAATAAACCTCTTTTCAGAGAACCTTCATTTATAATAACAGCATCTTCTACATTATATCCAGAATAACACATAATAGCAACAATAGCATTTTCACCATATGGATGTTGTTCTCTTGTAGTATAATTTAAATATTTACTTTTTGTTAATGGAATTTGTCCATAATTTAAAACAAAGCACGATTTATCAAATCTTGTATTAAAATTTGAATGATATAAAGAAACACCTTGTTTTGATTGACCACATGAAAACGCATCTCGAGGATAAGGATTATTTTCTGGAAATATAATTTGATTTGCCATTAATCCTAAAATTAAAGAGGGATGTATTTCACAGTGTGTTATTCTTTTTTTAGAATATTCTTCTCTGTTATCATTTGAATGTGCTAATAACATATTATTTAATTCTAATGTATCTAAATAATCAACCAAGCAAGCATTTTCTATTAATGAATTTATTGTTTTTTCATCTAAATTTATTTTGCAATCTTTTTCTAATATATTTTTTGATTTACCAAAACCATGAATTATATTTTCCCAACTTATAGAATTATCATCATATAATTTTAATACTTTTTCTCTTTCATATGATATCATATTATTCATTAAATAAAATAAAGGTCTCATAGGTCTTCCAGCATCTGAACAAATTAAAATTTCATTATTTTTAATGTTAAAAGCTATACTTGTGTAGATATCTATCATATTATTTCTACGATGTAATCTCATAATATTTATAACTTTAAATGGGTCACTTACGCATCCAATCCAAGCACCATTAATGAAAACTTTTGTAGTATATTTCATATAATTCAAAGAACATTCTTCAATTAATTTCATACCTATTTTTCGTAAATAATTAATATATGGTTTTCCTGATGTTCCCTTAGTAATTATTGTTGATACTGACATATGATTATGAAGTCCTACATTTCCACCATCAGGTGAATGTAAAGGACATAGTAATCCATATTGTGTTGTATGAAGTAATCTTGGTGCAATTATTTTTGCACCATCAGCAGATATACGAAGATTTGTTTTTCTTAATTGACATAAAAATCCCCAAAAAGATAATCTATTTAATTCTTGAGAAACACCTGGTTTTTTTGTATGAGTTGATGCTCCCCAATCACCTTTAAATCCTTTTCTGAATCCTGTTTCTACTATTCGTTCTTTAAAAAATTCTTCATTATTTTCAATAAATAAATCTATAAAACTTAAGCCTTGATATGCTGTCTTATTTTTTCTATATAAATATTTTTTATCAATTGTTAAATATAAATTATCAAGTTGTAACTTATAATATTCATCAAATAAATTATGAATTAATTGTCCAGATACTGATAATCTTTTGAATTCAAAACTATCTCTATCGGTTGGTTTTTCCTGACCAATTGATACATTTAATAATCTTTTAACAATATAACCTAAATACATCGCTTTTACTTTAAAATTCATTTCTCCAATATGTGGTAAAAAATAATTCATTAATATTTGCAATACTTGATATTTGGTTTTATTTTTACACAATCCACTTAAATAAGCTATTGCTGCTTGTTGTGTAAAAATATTACCTGCGTCATGAACACATGGTATAAATAAATCTATTAAATTTTCATATTTATCTAAATCTAATAAACATGTTTCTATTATTTCTTTATCTGATATAACACCCAAAGCTCTAAAAACTATAAATAATGGTACGGGTTTTCTTATTTGAGGTATATTTACAACTATATGATTATTACTTTGTGATGGTTGTTCTCTGACTAATCTTACTGATAATGTTCTTTTAGGTTTTGATGAATCTTCACTTACAGATTTTATTTCAGCAGCATATGAATATATATCATTAATATCTTTTAATACATATAACAAATTGTCCCCTCTACCTTCTTGGCTTACTATTACTTTCTCATTTCCATCAATAATAAAATAACCTCCTGGATCATTTTTACATTCACCCATATTATATCTTGCTTCAGAATCTAATCCTTGTAATACACACATATTTGACTGTAACATAATTGGAAATTTACCTAAATATATTTTTTCAAATGATAATGTTTGATTATGAACTTCCCATTTATTTTTACCTATACTTCCATCCTCTTTATCTATTAAAATTTTTATTTTCATTTCTACATCATAATGTATTGTGAATCCATATGTCATATTTCTTAATCTTGCTTCGTTTGGATACATATAATGTTCTCTTGTTTCATCATATATAACAGGTTTTCCATAATATATTTTATCTGCGTTTATACCACCTAAATATATTTCACATTCATATTTATATTCTTTTGTTTCCTTATCTAAATCTTTAAAAATTCTTACTGGATTTCTATCTTTAAAAATATTTTTTATACCTGTTGAAAAAAATTCATTATATGAATCCAAATGATGTTTTATTATTACATTTTTATTATCATTAAAAAGTTTATCTATGGTTTTCCATGATATATTATCTTTACTCATATAATATATCATTAGCATTTTTTTTAAAACTTATTTTAAAAGATAATATTTATTATTAACTTTTAATTAATTTTTTTTTAAAAGTACTATCAATAATCCTATAACAATAAACATAAGTATATAAGGTAATAAAAGTAATAACCAAGATACCTTTCTCATTCCTTTTTTACACAACATATTTAATAAATATGTCCATACTGCAATATATAATATTTTAAACGCAAAATATATCATATTATGAATTGGAGTTCTTGCTTTCATTAAACCACAAGCATATACGTTTGGATTTCCTATATTTTGGAAACACATTGTCATTGTTGTTAATGTAGACATAGCTAAATAAATTTGAGCAGGTGCACATAAATTTTTAAATGTCTTTATTAATTCCATTATAATATATAATAATAATTTTTTTATAATAATTTATTTACTTCTGTTGCTTTTGCATTGTGAATTTCACCTAAATTTGTTGAATTATAAGTGTAATGTCTATCTTTCATTCCAGGATGAACTAATGTATCAACCGGTACCTTGTGTTTTGCTCCTTTGTATGTACTTACTGTATTTGACAGAGCATCATTTCCTTTCCACCAATATTGTTTTACGTCACTCCACAATCCTCCTCCTTTCATATTTCCATTATTATTTTGAGGATCCGGAAGGTATGGATTAATATTTAATTTGTTTCCAAAATGATTTCCTAAATTTTTAGGATAATTACAAGAAAAATTACTATCATTTGATGATGCTAATAAATTACCGCCTTTTTGTTTTCTACGTCTTTTCATTTTTTTGCGTCTTTTTCTTTTTGTTCTTCTTACTCTTTTTGTCTTTTTTCTACGTCTTCGTTTTGTTCTTCTTTTTCCTCCTGCCATTGATTTTGCGCAACCGCAACCTCCTCTTTGTTTTTTACTTTTTCTTTTACGTCCTCTCATTTTTTTATATACTCTTGATAATCTAACCATATAATTTATAATTAGATTTTAAAAAAAATTTATAAAATTACATAATTTGTAATTACTCAATATCAACATGTGTAAGCATATGTCTTCTACAACACATTTTTGTTAAATTTAATTTATCTAAAACTAAACCTTCAGGTGTTTTTTTAACTTTTTTATCATCTAAATATATTACTTCTTTTGTATCCATATTATTTGTAACTTTAATTTTACGCACCTCTTTTACATAATATAAATATTTATTAGCTAATACATTACCACATGTAAAACACTTAATTGGAATTATCATTTTTAATATATATTAAAAAAGATATTATTAAATCAATTTTATCTAATAATTATTGAATACATTTTTCTCCTTTTGCAGAACAAAATTTACCTTTACTTTCTATTATATTATTATCTTTACTATAATAATAATTTTCCCAAGGCATTAGTTTTCCTTTAGATGAACAATAACAAATATCAACTGGTCCATTACTTCCAGCAGTTTTACTTTTATCAACTTCTTCTGACTCTAAACATTTTTCTATAATATTTCCTTCATCATTCGCTTTTGCCCAAACACAACTTCCTAAAGCTGTACATATTTCTTTGTTATTATGTTTTTCGCAGGATTCTTTACTTGATAATTTATCCTTCACTGCCTTATCAAATCTTTCTTTCATATTATCCATTTTTTCAACAATAATTACTTTATTTATTTTTGTTTTTTGTTTTTCAATACTAATATTTTTTGCGGAAAAATAAAATCTAAGTATAAAAAAAATTAAACTTACTAATAAAATATATCCTATATTATAATTTAAAAAATTTGCTGTTGAAGCTATAATATTTGACATTATATATAATAAATTAGTATAAAAAATTATATATAATTAATTAACGGCGTCTGCGGGAGCGAGAACGAGAGCGGGAACGGCTCTTTCTGCGTCTGCTTCTTGAGCGTCTGCGGCTCTTTCTGCGCTTTTTAGTGTAGGGATTTCCTCCTCTTCTCTTTCTTGAGCGTCTGCGACTCTTTCTGCGTCTCTTAGACTTTCTGCTCTTTCTGCGTCTCTTAGACTTTCTGCTCTTTCTGCGTCTCTTTCTGCGTCTTCCTCCAATTAAAGAAAATCCTGCTTTGGTGTTGGATTCTGATGCTTTTACAGCATCTGCTACTTCTTCTGCTGGTTTAGCTTCAGTGTGTTCTGGTGTGTGCTTTCCTCCTCTTTGTCTTCTGCGACTCTTTCTGCGCTTACGTGTTCTACTGCGACGTCTTCCTCCTCTTAAACTTTTTAAGTTATTTAATCCAAGTAATTTCATTAATGTCATTATAAATTATAATTAGATAAAAATTATAATTTATCCTAAATAAAACGCGTTATCTTTTTCGCGTTCTTCGTCTTCTTTTTTTTCTTTTTCTTTTTCTTTTTCTTGTTTTTCTTTTCTTACCACCCTTTTGTTTATTTGCTAATCTATTTTGATAATCTAATTTATATTTATCAAAATCATCCATAAATTTTTGAATTCTTAATCCCATTGCATCTTTACCAAATGATTTTTTAAATCTTTGATACTTTTTATTTTTATATCTTCTACTAAGTTCCTGTCTTTTTCTTTTTAAATATGAAGGTTTTTTTATTGGTTTTTCTGATTTAATTGGAGCCATTTATATTATTGTTCGATTATTTTATAACCCTTGGTTGTTTTTGTTTTTCTATGGATTGTTTTATTTTTTGTAAATTCTTTATGACATTCTTTACATATATTTGTTAAATTTGCAGGATGATTTTTATGAATTGTTTTAATATAATTATTCATATCTGCTTTTTCTTGAGGCTCTAAATGATGTATATCTACTCCTTCTCTATTACAAAATTCGCAATTTCCTTTTAATTTTTTAGAATTATATCTTGATTTTTTTTTACTTAATGAACCACATAATTTTTTGTTATATTTATTGCGTAATTCATAAGTTTTATTTATAAATGTATCAGGAAAATCAAAAGATTTACAAACTTCAATACCATACATATTTTCACCTGGTCCGTCCTCTAATTTACGTGTGTAATATAATTCACCACCAATATTTTTAACTGACATATGTTTTATTGCCAAAGATTTTAAAGAAACAATTTCTTTCATAGTTGTTAATTGATGAAAATGAGAAGCAAAAATATGAGAAGATTTTTTTTTATTTAACCATAAAAGAACTGATGCAAAAATAGAAACCGCACTTGAAGTTTCGGTTCCTGAACAAACTTCATCTCCCAAAATTAAACTATTCTCATCACATGTATTAATAAACGTACTAACTTCACTCATTTCAACTGTAAAAGTACTTAATCCCTTAAAAATATTATCATTACCTAAAATTCTTGTATATATTGCATTATATGGTTTATATTTAAATGATGAACAGGGAACAAACATTCCGGCTTGTGCCATAATCACAGATATACCTATTGATCTGTTAATACTACTTTTACCTACACCATTTGTTCCAAATATCAACATTCCGTCTTTTTTTTTACCAATACTAACATCATTAGGTACATAAGTTTCATTTAATTGGATTTTTTCAATCAATGGGTGTCTTATATCTTTTGCTTCTATAAAGGCTTTTTTTGCCTTTGAATTTATAACAGGTTTGCAATAGTTATTATTTTTACTTACAAATGCCTTAGTTGTTAGCATATCTAAATTTGACACATATTTTACAAAATCATTCATTTCATTATCATAATTTTTAAGAGAAATAACAAATTCCGTATAAACATTTGTTAAAATTTCAATTAAATTATCTAATTTTTGTCCATATTTTTTGTAAAATCTATTAAGAACACTTCCACCAAGTTTATGATTTCCTGAAATACCACCAGAACTATGTTTAAATGTGCTGAAATCTAAACCATTTACTATCATATTTTTATAGTTTTTTGTTAAATTTTCATTTATACCTTTACACCTTGATGCTGTAGCATAAAAATATATACCACTTTTTTCAGTTATATGAGTTTTGATAACAGCATTTTTATCCTTTTTCTTCCAAAATAATGATTGAAGAGTATTTATCCATTTTTCTTTTTCAATTAATACATCATCGTATTCTTTACTAACATCATCTAATACATCATTAATTCCAAAATTAATAAAATTAATTTCAAATTTATTATTTATTAATGTTTCACAAATTTTCATATTTAAATTTCTCTCCAGCAATAAAATTAAACTATCACAAACTTCTTCGATATTTGTTCCAATATTTTTTGTAATATATTTCATAATAGTTTTATCAGATTTAAGATTTTCATGAATTTCTTTAATTGTATGAAGATTGTTATTGAAATTATAAAAATCATTTGGAGTGACTTTATTAAAAATTATTTTTCTATATAAATGTTCAATATCTTTAATATTTTGGAATGATTTTCTTAAAAATTCATATTTATCCCAATTATCAATCAAATATTGCGTCATATTATATTGTTCATTTAAATAATTTATATCAGTTACTGGATGTAAAATCTTATCTTTTAAATATCTTCTTCCCATTGGAGTTACACATTTATTAATAAGTTTCTCTATAGATGAATGTTGCCCTTTTACATTTCCTAAGGTAACAATATTAAGTTGTCTTAATGAATGATTACCAAGTATTAGTCTGTTTGTTACATTATCAAAAGAAGGTTTTTGTAGTTTATTAGTTAAATTAGCATTATGTAAGAATATGAAATCTAATAAAAAACATAAACTTTTTAAGGAAAATGGATTTTGGTCTAACATAGAAGATTTCATATATGATTCATAATCATAAATATCTTCATAAAATTTTAAAATAATTTCTTTTTGAAAAGTTTGATTGTCACAATTATTTGCTTGAACTGAATTTTTATCTTCTTTATCATTTTCATTAATGATATGAATAGATTTTGTATCTAAATCTGCAAATTGGATAATATCCTTTACTTTATTATCATCATCATAATTATGTATAATAATTATTTCATTAGGATTATAAATAGCATTAAACCTTTCTAATTCGTCAAATATTGTAGTATTGTGTATATCATGTTTTGTAATAGAATGTTGAAAAATTTTAACAGTTCCTGTAAAAATATCAATAACAGAACATCCAAAAGAAATAGATGGATTTTTATTCATAAAACCAGAACTTGTATTGATAACATAACAAGCAATATTATTAGTATCTTCTTCTTTTTTTTCTACACTAAATGTACAACCCGGAGAAAATATAACACTTTCACTTCTTGTTTTAGATTTTCCCATCATTCCATCTTCATCCCATACTGCAACTGTATAACCATTATTAATTAATACTTTTACCCATTTTTCTAAATAATATTCTCCATGAGTAAAACCAGCCATTTTAACAGTATATTTTTTACCAGATTCATCATAATATGGTTTATTACTGGCAGCAGCATTCATATTTGTGATATTAAGATAATCTTGAAAACATTGATTTAAATATTCACCATTTTCATTTACAGGGCTATAAACTTCATAAAAACTTCCACATTGCAAAAGCATTAATGTTTTTTCGCCATATTTTTTTTTGTATTTTTTTAAATTATTAAAATATTTTGTAATCATTTTTTCTTCTTTTTCATTTTTATTTGGCATCAAGTAATATTTAATATATTAGTTGATGCTTTAAATTGATTCTTTAAAGTTTTAAACAACACCATATTTTCGTTCTGCTTCACGAAATTTTAATAAATTAGTTTCTTTATCAGGTAAATCAGTTTCAACAATGGGTTTTTTATAACATACACATCTACCTACAAATGCTCCAACAAAACCAATAGCAATAACAAATAAAAGTTTTGTAGCATTACCCAATCTTCCGTATTTAATACTGGTTGGATTAATCATAATTACAACGGTTGATATGGCAACCGAACTTAAAAAAAAGCACCAACCAAAAAAGTTTTGCCAAGTAAATTCAATACATTTACCAAATATAAAATGCTCTCTAACAGACATAATAAAATATTAATTTAACGTTTTATTAAGTAGTTTTAATATATTATATTTCATCTTCATTCCAGTTATGTAGTAAAACATCTGCATTTTTATTTTTTATATCTCCTGTTAAATAGGCAGATTCGTAAATAGATCTAAAAATATGATCGGGGGCATTACTTCCTATTTTTATTAAATTATGTTTTCTTAAATAACTCTTAACTTCGTTTATTGATTTTCTTTTTAAAACATTTACTTCATTTTTAATTATTCTACGAGTTTTTTTACTTTTAACTAAAACACCTACAATATTTTTATGTCTATTTTTACCAAGTGTAATTTTTCTCCTTCTTCTTTTAGTTTTTATTTTATGTTTTTTTGGTTTTACAACTTCACTAATACCCTGAAATTTGCTTTTTAATTCTTGTAATTTATCTTTTCTTTCAGAAAATTCTTCATTAACACTTAAATTAAAATTCAAAAGAGGTTTATTTTGAAATTCATTTAAAATTTCTTTTTTATTATTTTTTAATGTTTTATTATACTGTTTCCATGTTGGTTTTGAACCCCCTTTTAAACATCCATATGGTGGGTCTTTTCTCACAGGTTCATTCATTGGATTAATATCAACTTGAATATTATTTTGTGTAGGTTCTATTTGAGTTTCAGCTATTTTTTGTCTATTTTTTAATGTTTTTCTTTTTTCTTTTTCTATTTTTTGTTTTCTTTTCTTTTTTTTCATTTCTTCGAGATAAGATAAAGTGCTTTGAAATTCATTTTCAAATGTATTTTCATCTTTTTTTTGATTTTCTTCTATTTCTTTTTGTTTTTCTCTTTTTTGATGTTCTTTAATTCTTGCAATTAATTTTTTTTTTACATCATTTGGTTTTAATTTGTTTTTTTTAAAACTGGGTTTTTGTTTTTTATCTTTTTTCTTTTTTTTTAAATTAAAAAAATCAGGATTTATCGATATACTTTTCTTACTCATATTAATAATTACAGAAAAATTAATACGAATTTTAACAATACATTTGATTTAAAATATCTTTAGATGTTGTATCTTTTCTGGATTTTACTTCATTATTATCTAAAAACATATCATATCCTTTATTTAAATCTTTCAAATTAATAATCATTTTTTTTTCAATAGGCAAACAAAAAACTCTTCTACCATGTGCTATTTTAACTTTTGCTAAAAGTGTTTCAATATCTCTACCATAAAATTTAAAAAAATCCATCTTATCTTCAAACCAATATTTATTTACTTTTTCATCTAATTTCCAACCAATATCATTTACTTTTTTTTTAAATATAAGATACAATTCTTCATATGAATAATCATCTGTATTGAATCTCCAATTAAATCTTGAATCTAAACCTTGATTATAAGCAAAAAAACATTCTTTCAATTCTTTTTCATAACCAGCAATAATAACCATTAAATTATCTTTATTGTCACTTAATCCTTCACAAAGAGTATCAATACATTCTTTTGCAAATGAATCTCTTTTTTCGGAATTACCTAAAGCATAAGCTTCATCAATAAAAAGAACACCGCCAACTGCATCCTTTATAACATCTCTTGTTTTTAATGCTGTTTGCCCTAAATAACCAGCTATTAAATCTGCTCTTGTTACCTTTTTAAAATAGTTTTTACTTAAAATACCTAATTTACTAAAAATCTTTCCTATAATTTTTGCCGTTTCAGTTTTTCCTGTTCCTGGAGGACCATAAATAACTGTATGCATAAAATCGTTGGAATTACGTGATAGTTTATGAAATTCTTGTATAAAATATAAAATTTGGTCAACAATCGCATTTTTTAATTTATTCATACCTATCATATTTTTTAACTCTAATAATGGGTCTTTGATGTTATGTATTGCAGACATATTAATATTATACTCTACATCTACCTTTATTGGATAATCTTTTATTAATTTTAAAATATCATCAAGTGAATCTATCTCTCTTTCTATATTAACCTTTGTTTTTTTAATAATAGGTGGTGGGGGTGGTAACCGTAAATTATTAGGGTTTAAGGGAGAACTGTAATATATTTTTTTTCTTCTCATAGGAAATACATGAGTTTTTGTGTCATTAAATTTACTGTGATAATTAAATAAAGAAGATTTTTCTGATAAATTTTTGTGAAGAGAATCAATACTTAATAATAATTCATCAAGTGCTTGTTTTCTATTCATTTTTTTTGAATACGGTATTAATTTATTTTCTGTATTATTCAAAAAAACATTTTTGTCTATTGAATCTCTTATATTTGGAGTATTATTTATATTTTTTTTTCTTTTATTAGACATATCATTTAAAATATTTTGAATTGTCATATTTAAACTATTATCCATTATTTCTAAACTTTTTTTAAAATTATTATTTTTTGGTTTATTATATAATGTTGTAATATCAAAATTTTCTTTCTTACAAGTATGTAGTGGAAAAAAATCACGATTTAATGTAGGATTATTAACCCAACTTATTTTTAATAACGATTTTGATATATCTTTTATAGGAGATAATTTTAATCTATTAATTTTATTGATATTTGACATTTTATATATTTTATAGATATTAAAAATTGATTTAAATATAATACAATATAAAAATATTAATTCATATGAGTTCTAATATGTCCTCTACACAAAAAAATAATAAAAAACTGCCTTTTGACCTTAAAAAATTAAGTTGGAAAATAATTGAAAGTTATTTTAAGGGACAACATCTGGAAAGATTAGTTAGACATCAATTAGAATCATATAATAATTTTATAGATTATCAAATTAAAAAAACTATTGAAATGTTTAATCCCGTTACTATTCATTCTGAACATGATAAAGATGAAAAAACAGGTCATTATTCCTTAGAAATGATTGTCACATTTGATAATTTTCAAATATACAGACCACAAATTCATGAAAATAATGGAGCAACTAAAATTATGTTTCCACAAGAAGCAAGATTAAGAAATTTTACGTATTCCTCGGCTATGACTCTTGATGTTAATATCAAAATTATTAAAAGAACTGGTCCCAATCTTGAAAATATTGAAAATTTGTATCAAAAAATACCCAGAATACATATTGGAAAACTACCTATTATGTTGAAATCAAATATATGTATTTTAAAGCAATATAATCATTTAAATAATGATATAACTGGTGAGTGTAAATATGATGGTGGTGGTTATTTTATTATAAATGGTAGTGAAAAAACTTGCTTAGCTCAAGAAAGAGCTGCCGAAAATAATATTATGTGTTTTAATATTACAAAAAATAACAATAAATGGAAATGGTTAGCTGAAATTAAATCAATACCTGATAATAAATGCATATCACCAAAACAAATTAATATTACAATTGCTAACAGGAATAATGGATCAGGTCATCCTATTTATATTCATATTCCAAGAATTAAAACACCTATTCCATTATTTATTGCCTTTAGAGCATTAGGTATCATATCCGATATTGAAATTTGTAAATATATTATTTTAGATATTAAAGAAAAATCTATGAAAAGAATGCTATTTGCTTTAAAAGCTTCTATTATAGAAGCTCATAAATATAGCACACAAGAATCTGCTTTAAATTTTATTGTTTCTCAAGCAATGTACACACCTATTAATATGAGCGCCGAAGAAGGATTACAAAAGAAAAAAGAATTTACAGAAAGTGTATTATCAAATGATTTATTCCCACATTGCAAAGAAAAAATAGAAAAAATATATTTTATGGGATTTATGACAAATAAATTATTACAAACCAGTTTTGGTTGGAGAAAATGTGATGATAGAGATTCATACAAAAATAAAAGAATTGATTTATGCGGTGTTCTTTTAAATAACCTTTTTAGAAATTATTTCAATAAACTTGTAAAAGATATGCAAAAACAAACTATTAGAGAAATTAATAATGGTTCGTGGAAATCTACCGATAATTACAAGAATATTATTAGTTTAACAAATATTTACAAAATAATTAAATCTACTACTATTGAAAATGGATTGAAAAGAGCTCTTGCTACTGGAGATTTTGGTATCAAAAATACTAATTCCAATAAAGTAGGTGTTGCTCAAGTATTAAATAGATTAACATATATTTCAAGTTTAAGTCATTTAAGACGAATTAATACTCCTATAGATAAAAGTGGTAAATTAATTCCTCCAAGAAAATTACACAATACTCAATGGGGCATGGTTTGTGCGGCAGAATCACCAGAAGGACAAAGTGTAGGTGTTGTTAAAAATTTAGCTTATTTAGCTCATATATCTATTAAAAGTTTAAGTCAACCCATTTATGATGTTATCGATAAATTTATTATTAAGTTAAAAGATTCTACATTTGAAGAATTATATAATAAAGTAAAAATTATTGTAAATGGTAATTGGATTGGAACAGTTAAAGAACCTTACAAATTTTATAAATATATGAAACAGAAAAAATACGAAGGTATTATTAATATATTTACAAGTATAATATTTGATTTCAGACAACAAGAAATTCATATCTGTAATGATGCTGGAAGAATAATGAGACCAGTATATAGAGTCAAAAAAAATAAATTGTTAATCACTAAAAAAGTTGCCAATGAAATTATGGAAAATAAATTATCTTGGGAAGATTTATTAGTCAATAATAAAATAAAAAATTCTATAATTGAATATATTGATGCTTGTGAGCAAAATTATTCATTAATTGCTATGAATAATAAAAGTTTTAAAAATAAAGCTACACAATATTATAAATATACTCACTGTGAAATACATCCATCTACTATATTTGGTATCTTAGCAAGTTGTATTCCTTTTCCCGAACATAATCAATCTCCCAGAAACACATATCAGTGTGCTATGGGAAAACAAGCTATGGGAATGTATGTTACTAATTTTAAAGATAGAATGGATAAAACTGCTTATGTACAAACTTATACTATGAGACCACTTGTTGATACAAGATTAATGAATATGATTCAATTAAATAATATACCCTCTGGAAATATGGTAATTGTTGCCATTATGTCATATTCTGGATATAATCAAGAAGATAGTATTCTTTTCAATCAAGGTTCTTTGGATAGAGGATTATTTGGAGCTACTATTTATCATACTGAAAAAGATGAAGATAAAAAAATTCAAGGCGATGAAGAAATTAGATGTAAAGCCGATAGAAGCAAAACTAAGGGAATGAAATTTGCCAATTATGATAAATTAAATGATAAAGGAGTTATACCTGAAAATACACTATTAGAAAATGGAGATATTATTATTGGTAAAGTTGTTCCTATTAAAGAAAATAGAAACGATCCTACAAAAGTTATCAAATATAAAGACCAAAGTAGAGTTTATAGAACACACGAAGAAAGTTATGTTGATAAAAATTATATTCATAGAAATGGTGATGGATATACATTCGCAAAAATTAGAACAAGAATTTACAGAAAACCTACTATTGGTGATAAATTTAGTTCCAGACACGGACAAAAAGGCACTATTGGACTTGTTATTCCTGAAGCTAATATGCCTGTTAATTCTGAAGGACTAAAACCTGATATTATTATAAATCCTCATGCTATTCCAAGCCGAATGACTATTGCTCAATTAAAAGAAACATTACTCGGTAAAGTTTTGTTAGACTTAGGATTATTTGGTGATGGAACCAGTTTTGGAGAACAGTCTATTAAAACTATTACTACTCTGCTACAAAAATTAGGTATGGAAAGAAATGGAAACGATATTTTATATAACGGAATGACCGGCGAACAACTTGAAACTTCTATATTTATTGGTCCTGCATTTTACCAACGACTTAAACATATGGTAAATGATAAAGCTCATAGTAGAAGCTTCGGTCCTATGGTTGTTCTTACGCGACAACCTGCTGAGGGGAGAAGTAGAGATGGAGGACTTAGATTTGGTGAAATGGAAAGAGATTGTATGATTTCACATGGTGCCAGTCGATTTACAAAAGACAGAATTTATCATTCAAGTGATTCGTTTGAAGTTCATTCTTGTAATAAATGTGGAATGTTTGTTGTGTTTAACAGTGAAAAGAAAATTCATATGTGTAAAACATGTGGCAATAGAACTGATTTCAACAGAATTCAACTACCATATGCTTGCAAATTATTATTTCAAGAATTAATTTCTATGAATATTGCTCCAAGAATTATTACAAATTAATTATAAAATTAATATAAAATTTTATTTTTTTATATTAATATGAATAACTTAAAAAATTTAGAAAATATACAATTTGTTGTTAATGAATTAACCAATTCCATAAAAAAACAAATTATTGAAGATGATAAAACTAAAAATAAACGAATCAATAATTTAGAAAAAAATGTTGAAAGATATATTACCAATGATAACTCCTATTTTAAATGTAATTATAACATTGGTCTTTTAAAAAATATTTTAAATAATTTTTTTTTAATTATTAAAGAACAAGATAAAAGAATTACTCAGCTTGAGTCAAATTTAATTCATAATAATCCATAAATTTATTTACCAAATCTTCAGGAATTTCATTGAAATCTATTAGTTTTTTATTTAACGAATATCTCTCCATTGCACCATCTTCTTTTTTTAATTTCTCTCTAAATAATTCTTTATTTTCATAATATTTACAAGCTGTTTTAGGACCACACTTTTTAAATACACCTTTAATATTATCGCTCTTATCGCCTGTTAAAATTTTCACAAACAAATCCTTTTTTGCATCATTATAAGATGACTTTCGCTCTGTTAACTTTTTAAATTTTAAATCATATAGTTCTACATTTTCACATGCTAATTGCAAATAATCCATATCACTTGTTATTATTGTTATTTTTCCATCAGGAAATGTTTTTTTTATTTTTTTTGTTAGAATCGCTAAACAATCATCTGCTTCCAATTCTGGATATTTTAATATTCTATTAGCACCACCCTTTTTAAATAAATCGTCTTCATAAGCTAATTTAAAGAATGGTCCTCCCAAAAAATCACTATATTCTCTATTTCCTTTATAACTTGGTAAATATTTCATTCTCCATATTGTTGCTCTTGGACAATCTCTTCC
>CEOO01054267.1_pt1 | contig 21117 bp, 24 predicted proteins | sample 530321 | NCBI WGS metagenome assembly CEOO01 (sample SAMEA2619927, study PRJEB7988) | marine metagenome | biome: marine biome (ENVO:00000447); feature: surface water layer (ENVO:00002042); material: "saline water (ENVO:00002010), including plankton (ENVO:xxxxxxxx)" | depth 5 m
AGTTTGATTTTTAAAATAAGATGTAAATGATATTTATATTTTTTTTGGTTTTAAATTTTAGGCAATTAAAATAATAATATTATATATTAAATGACTACAGAAAATAAAAAGAATACTTTTTTAAATGCAATATTAAAATATGAAGATCAATGGTGTGATTTCTGGGGTATTTTTAATCCATATTTAGACCCATTTACACACATGAAGTTTTCTAAAGAATTACCAATGTATGATTTAACTGCATATCATAAATATCCTAAGCATAATTTTGTATATGATAAATTATGGATTTGCAAATCTCAAGGACTTATTTGTGGTTTATTAAAAGATGTAAAACCAAAATCAAATATTGAATATCCTATTTTTATAAAACCTAGATGGGGTCATAAAACAGCAACTAGTAAAAATTGTTTTAAAATAAAAAAATATGAAGATTTGATTCCTTTTAAAGAAGATGAAGATATGATGTGGAGTGAATTTATAGACGAAACTGAAGGTATGACTGATTATATTTTGCATAATGGAAAAATAGTATATCAAATGTCTTTGAAATATTCAGATAAGCAAAATGGTTTTATAGATGAATGGAAATATATATCACCTGATAATAAACCACCTATTAAATCTACAAATTGGGTTAAAACACATTTAAATGACTTTACTGGTGTGGTAAATGTTCAATATAGAGGAGAGAAAATAATTGAAGTTGGTTTACGATTAGCAAGAGGCGGTGCTTATATTAAAAGCACAGATAGTGTAGAATTAGTAGAAAATATTAATTTAATAATTGATAAAGGTTCATGGAATTATGAAAAAGCAGAAAAAATAAAATACCAACCATTTTACTCCTTTAAATGCTATAGTAGTTTTCCTATTATATTTTTATTTCCACAGCACTATGTTGATAGTATAATGAAAAAATATAACTGTAAAGATTTTTACGAATATTATTTTGAACCATCTGGAAAATCTGGTATGGTATTTTTCCAATTTTTAAATAATGATTTTAAGAAAGGCATGGAATGCAAGAATTTTCTAGAAACTTCTTTATTAGCATGTCATTTATTTATAATAATTATGTTTTTTTTAATATTATATTTTTATTCAGAAAATTCCAAATATACAAAACACGTTATTATTTTTACAATGATATTTTTGTCTTTGAGGATAATTAATCCATTAACAACCCAATATAGTTTATGGAAGGCACAAAAACAACAATATTTTGGGAGTTAAATAAATTTTATTCTCAATAAATAATATAATGGTAAAAACAATGAAAAAAAAATATTCCAAAAAACATTCTAGAAAAAATTTAGGAAAAAAAATAAGAAAGGGTGGTCAAAAAAATAGTAAAAAAGATAGTCCTGATGATTTTACATTTGACCAGATATATCATCAAAGTAAAAAAGATAGAAGTATAGGAATGGATCACATGACCAATGTTAATAACTTATCTGAAAATTTTATAAAAGAATTAAAAGATCTTAAACAAATTAGAATGGCAAAAACATTAAAAGATAAAAAAGGTGGAAAAAAAACTAGAAAAAATAGAAAGACTAGAAAAAACAGAAAATAGATATCTAATTAATAACAATTTAAATTTTTTATTTTGATAATTTTATGAAAAATATTACCAAAATCTTGTAATGCGTATTTTAATGCAATATTTGGAACAAAAAATAGTTTATTATCTATAGTGGCATTGAAATTTAACATTAAAATATTATCTGAAAATTCACTAGTAATTATTAAATGGAAACTAATGTAAAATGAATTAATTTTACCTATAAATTTATTTTCATTTCTATTCCAATTTTGTTTTATCTTAACTTTTTTAAATAATTTTGGTAATAGTGTAATATTTGGATTAGAAATGTATTCAACTTGCTGAGGATTATTTAATAGAACTTTACCTTGAATAGATGGAGTAAATATAGTATTTTCATTTCCAACTTCTTCTAAATAGCTAAAGAAAAATTCAGTAGAACTAATAAAGTCGATTAATTCTTTATTATTTTTAAATGGTGTTTTTATAGAATGATTTACTGAATATTTTGCATAGCAATATGTTATGAAAAGCATTAATATAAATAGATTCATTATAATATAATTATATTAATGAATTTATATGTTTTTAAAATTAATTTATTAAGACCAAAAATTAATGTTTAAATGAATTGATCTCTTATCACAATTTATACAATTAGCATAAATTAAGTTTCCATATGTTTTGGGTTGATATTTTTTAGAACACAAATCGCATATCATAGGATATTTATTTATAATCATATTACAACAAGAACAAAAATTCATTAAAAAATTAGTATTAAGTTGATAACCGCACAAAAAACAGTTATTATATAAATTATTATATATTCCATTTGCATATACGTCTTTAATATTGAATTTATATTTAACATAATTGATAAAGGTTTTTTTACAAAAATAGTTGTGCAATTCTTCTATATTAATAAATGATAAAATGTAAAAAAATAAATCATTTGGTATATTCATATAAGGTATATATATTATAGAAAATAATTATAAAATATACTTAAAAGGATAATTGTAATACAATTATAAAATGTTGTATACAATTTTTTTAACATTATTTACATTAGCACACGCAAATAACTGGGAGAAGTTTTATGATTTCATACAAAAATTCAGACCATTGTATCACAGTAAAGAAATTTTTGAAAAACGTTTTGAGATTTTTTCAGAAAATATGATGTTTATAGAAAAAATAAATAATTTACAATCCAATTATACATTAGGAATAACAAAGTTTGCAGATATGACAGAAAAGGAGTTTAGTGAGTATCATTTGAAAGATTTTTCTATTTCAAGAACTTGTTCTTTATATAAACCAACTGGAGATAATATTCCCAAATCAATAGATTGGCGTGAACATAATAAAGTATCTAGTGTAAAAGACCAAGGACAATGTGGTTCATGTTGGTCATTTAGTGCAAGTGGGGCAATGGAAGGTGCGTGGGCAATAGCAAAAGATAATTTAATATCATTATCTGAGCAACAATTAGTAGATTGTTCATCAACATTTGAATACGGTAATCATGGTTGTAATGGAGGTCTTATGGATGGTGCTTTTAATTATGCAATTCATCAAGGTATGTGTAGTGAAGAAGAATATCCGTATAATGCAAAACAAGGTGAATGCATGAGTTGTGATATAGTAGCATCTTTTGAAAATTGTAATGACGTTCCACCAAACGACCAAGTTTCATTAGCAGAAGCAGTATCAAAAGGACCAGTTTCAGTAGCTATTGAAGCAGATACACGTACATTTCAATTATATACTAGTGGTGTAATAACAAGTGATGCATGTGGAACAAATTTAGACCATGGTGTATTAATAGTAGGGTATGGTGAAGAAAGTGATATTCCATATTGGTTGGTAAAAAATAGTTGGGGTAGTTCATGGGGAGAAGATGGTTATGTAAAAATTCAAAAAAGCAGTAGTACAAATGATGAAGGTGTTTGTGGTATTGCAATGCAACCATCATTTCCAATTGTTTAAAATATTTAAAATTCTAGAAACTTAAACCTGTCAGTTTTTTTTTTACATAATACAGTTTTTAATAAGAAATGATCATCTGTATAGTATACTGTATTATCTTGGAGTAATGCTGATAAAATAGGAAATGTTGTAATTGACATAATTAAGTTTTTACATTTCATCATTATGTATATATCAAATTCTACATCATCATTACCAATAATATAATTACTAATTTGTTTCTGATTATTAATTATATCTTGGTTGCATTCTTTCATTATATCTATTAAAAAATCTTTATCAGATTTATCATTATTTGTAATTAAATAAACAGGGCATTTAAATTTTTTATAACAATGATTTATTAGTTTAATTAGTTTTTGTTTTCCTATAAAGCATTGATAAACAAAACCCTTTTCTCCTTTGCAAGTATCATCCAATCTACAATGTATAAGTGTAGAATTACATATTGAATTATAATCATAATTATTTCTAAACATTATATCGTATTTTTCATGAAATTTTGATTTTAGCTTATGAAAACATCCACTATTATAAAATTGATCCGGAAACGGTTCATCTTTATAATTATATATTTCTTTTATTATTTGATAAGGTCCCCAATGATAATATCTTTGTTCTTCCATTGATTTACCTCTAATATTAATTTTTTTCATCCAGTTAGAATCAAAACTTCCGTTCCATAATAAATCATTACGTATAATACTTCTTTTTTCAGTTGTTTCAGAATTTTCTAATAAAAAATTATAAATAATTGTGTTTTTATATCTATTAGAACCTCTAATTTTATCTTGATGAGTATTATGAAATAATTTTCGTTTTGAAATATAAGATAAATAAATAGCAGCAATCCAAGGTATAGCATTAGAACCATAACGGTCAGTTCTACATGATATATAATATTGTTCTTCGTCTAAAATCATTATATATAATGTTAGTAAATAAATAAAATAATTTAATAGTATAATTAATTAAAAAACTTATAAGATTAAATATATGTATAATAATTTAGTTGGTATTGTAGGTGGTGGTCAATTAGGGCGTATGATGATAGAATCTGGTTATAAAATAGGTTTACAAACAGCAATACTAGATCCACATGGTAGTAATAGTCCTTCAGGAAAAATATGTCAAATATCTATAAAAGGTTCATTTCATGATATAGATAAAATGGATGAATTAGCCAATAAATGTAATATTATAACTATAGAAATAGAACATGTAAATGTTGATGTATTATTAAAATTAAAAGAAAATGGGATAAAAATAAGACCAGACCCACTTGGAATACAAGTTATTCAAGATAAATATTTACAAAAAATAAATATGAAAAAAAATAATATTCCACTAGGGGATTTTATAGAATTTAAAAATGGTGATGAAGAAAATATAGGTAATATATTTGGTTATCCATTATTATTAAAAAAAAAGAGGGAAGCATATGATGGAAAAGGTAATATTGTAATTGAAAATCTAGAAAATTTTAAAAAAAATATAAAAGCATTAAAAAATGCAAATAATTCATTATATGTAGAAAAATTGGTACCATTTACAAAAGAATTAGCTGTAATGGTAGTAAGTCATAAAGTAAGTAATACAATAAATGCTAAAAATATTGAAGAAAAAAATAGAATGCTTATTAAAGATAAAAATATAGAATTACTATGTTATCCGGTAGTAGAAACTTTTCAAAAAAATAATATATGCAATTCTGTATTAGCACCTGCAACAATAACAGAAGATATAAAAGAAAAATGTTGGAATATAGCTATGAATTCTATTGCTTCATTACCTGGTAATGAAAATGTTGGTATTTTTGGTGTTGAATTATTTTTATTAAACAACAATACAGTATTATTTAATGAAATAGCACCGAGACCACATAATTCAGGTCATTATACCCAAGATTCTTGTTATATTGACCAATTTGAAGCACATTTACGTGCAATATGTGATTTACCAATAAATATTTCATCATTAAAAATGAAAACAAATATAGCATATATGGTAAATATTCTTGGAACTGGAAATAATGATACAACCATGAATATTTTAAATAATGCAATGAAATTAGATAAAGCTAGTGTGCATTGGTATGGTAAAGATGAATGCAAAAAAGGGAGAAAAATGGGGCATTATACAATTACTGGAAATAATATAAATGATATAAATGAACAATTAGATGCATTATCATTTTATTTTAATTAATTAGTTAATAATCTCCGTAAAGAATTATTTTCTGATAAAAGTTCTTGAATAGTATTTTCATATTGTAAAAACTTTTTTTTTATGATTTCATGTTCAATTATAGCATCATGAAAATCTTTGTATATCTTTAATTCTTTTTCTAATTCCATAATATGCTTAGTATATCTTTCAATTATATTTTTATACAAATCATTATTTTCTCTAAAACAAGAAATCATTATAAGATAATAAAAAATTAATAAAAATAAATATCAATTTTAATTAATTTTAATAACCTAATTCATATCCACATTTTGAACATATATAATATGTTTCAGGATATGCACAAGTTTCAACATGTCTTTTAAAATCATGTTCGCAACAACGATATATATCAGATTGAACACTTGAGATTTTATTTTTTAATTCTTCAACTTCATTTAATTTTTTATAATATTCTTTTTCTAGGAATTCTTTTTTTTGAAAAAGTTCTTCCATTCTTATTTAAAATAATGTAGATACTATAATTTTTCAATTTTTATTTATAAAAAATATAATTTAACAATCAATTGAGTAATTATCACACTCTTTTTTATGATATTGATAACCATACCAAGCATTATAACCTTGTTGTCTATATACAGTATGTGCACAATTTGCATTTTTCTGGCAATCAAATAAACTATTACAACTAGTACCACATTCATTATATTTAGAATCAGGGTCGCCTGAGCACCAATAATAACTATTAATTTGTAGCAATCCATAATCAGTGGAACCATCCGTATTTTTGTTAGTTGCATCACAATTATAAGAGCTTTCGTATTTTGCTATGCACACCATTGTAGGTACTTGTGATGAAGAAAAACCAGCCTTTTGTAAATATGCAGCAACATCGCATTCGCTTTGTTTATTATATTGTACACTATCACTTGTATTAAAACTATAAGCAAAAGAAAAAAATAATGAAAAAAGTAATATTAATCTCATATAATAATACCACGTCAGAAGTTTTTATATAGTTTTTATACTTATAATTCACTTTTGAATAAATTATTAAAATTTTGCACTTCTATTTTATTTTCTTCTACTTGAAATAATTTATTAATCAATGTATCATCTCTAAAACGAATTGTATAGTCTTGTTGAAGATGACCTCTTCCACAACGTCCTAATGTTTGTATAATTTTTTCTTGTGTAATATTTGATAAATCCTTTGCAATATATTCGTGGCAAAACTGATAGTTTGTACCATAAATATAATCACCATTTGCTAAAATTAAATACAATTTCTGTTCCGATGCGAATTCTTTTACCATTTCAGTATAAGTAATAGATTTTTTTTGTGAAAATAAACCAATACCTAATAACAACAATATTTTCCAAATATCTTCAATATCATTAATAGACATAATTCTTTCAATATCATCATCATTAATATTGCTAGAATATGGTTTTTTTACATTAAAATCATTAATATCTACAAATCGTTTTAAGTGTTCTAGTGTATTTGGTATATATTTATTCATCATTGATACAGGTTTAATTAAACTAGTTAGTGAATTAATTTCTTTTTGAATCTGTGTAGCTACTGTATCCAATTTTACATTTGAGTTTTTATCTTTATTTTTACCAGATTTTGTTTCATCGGAATTTGAATTATTTTTTTTATTTAAATAATCTTCTAATTTTTTTTCAGTTTCATTTATTTTATGATTAACTTTATTATTAAATTTAATAGTTTCATCAATTTCTTGCATAATGCTTTTTGGTATATCAGCTTGTATAAGACAGAACTTTGCTATTTTATCAATGTCTTCTGCAATGTAAATAGTTGGACCATCTGTTAATGTATGAGCATGTTTTGTAGTAATTGATGTTAGATTAGTAGGATCTTTTTTATTATCTTCATCCTTTTGCGGTATAATTTTCAATGTTCTTTGGTTTTGAAAATACTGATAAATATTTTGCCAAGTTTCATTAGTATTTTTTATATTTTGAAGTATATGTAAATAATTTTCTTTAATTGTATACATACATACATCTTCAATATTATCAAAATAATTATCAATATAATATTCATCACTAGTTAATAGTTTATTATCATTAATATATAATATGAATTTGGATATTTCATGTAAATCAAAATACCTTAAAATAGTTTTATATTCAAAGCAATGTTTTGAACAGTTATAAATATCTTCATAATTATTATATAAATAATGTGGTAATTCAACATAACCATATTTATTAAGAATAGGTATAGTTTTTTTACAATCGTCACTACTAATAGTATAAATCATAGAATCATTGAATTTACATTGAAAGTCTATAATAACATTTTGTATTTCATCTTCTTTTGGTAGTGTTGCTGATGATAAAATAATATTAGGAATTTTATTTTTGTTCCAAACATCTTGAATTATACTATGAAATTCATGATTTTCATAATCTAGTGTAATAGTAGGTTCATCCCAAAACATAATAATATTTTCAGGTTCATTAAATGAGCACATATAATACATTGCATATAAATAGGATTTAATATCACATATCATAATTTCTACCTTATCGCCAACACTGTTATCTACTTTTTTTTTTCCATCTTTATATTTAATATGTTCATATGTACCATCACGTCTTACATATTCGCTCGCAGCATTGTAATGCAATCTAATATCATCACTAGATGAGCAACCAAATGCAAAAGCAACTTTTTTCCCAGAACTAATAGCACTTCTACTTAAAGATATACCTACATGTCTGGCAGCACAAAGAAATATAATTCTATATTCATTAGATAATCCAATTGGTGTCAATGTTTTACCAGTAGCTGTAGGAGCACTGTATAAAATCATTTTAGAATTTTTATCATTTTTACAAATAGAATATATTTGTTTTTGATGTTCATATAATTTTTTATCGGCATAATAATTTATAAATTCATTTTTTTCAATATATTCTTGTGAATTTTGTAATATATATTTTTTATTAGAAAGAGAATAGAACTTATTAATAATAAAATTAATATAACTAAGAACATATTTATTTATATTAGTGATTTTATTATCCTTAACTTTAAGATAGCTATATAAATAATAACTCCACTTATTGCTTTTCTTTTTGTATTTTTTTAAAATCAGACTAACTAATTCCAAAATTTGAAATTCAAATATATAACTATTATCAATTTTATCTTTAATATTCAATCGCATTGTATCAGCTTTTTTTACATGTACTTTTTTAAAATTATTTTCAATATTAAAATTTAATTCATATTTTTTTATTTCTTTTTCAATATCATTTTTAAAATATTTTTCAAATATTAAATATTCAATACCTTCATTATATGGTATTTTTAAAAAGTTAATAATAGATGTATTGTAATTATATTGAATATTTTCATTATAATATCCATCAGATATCATTTTTAATATATCAACCTCATTATTATCAACTTTAATCTCAATAGAATTCCATTCATCTCTGTTTAATTTTCTTTGTGTTAAGTCCATATTTATCTATACATTAGTAATTTTAAATTAAAATTCAATTTTTGTTAAAAAATATAAATTAAAATAATAAATAAAAATATGAATATTTTAATTACAGGTGGAAGTGGATTTTTAGGGAGTCATTTATGTAATTATTTACTAGAAAACGAAGACAATATTGAAAAGCTATATTGTATAGATAACAATTATACAGGTACTATAAGTAATATAAGTGAATTATTAAAAAATGATAAATTTATATTTATTGAGGAAGATATAGTTACTTTCAATATAGATTATTTTAAAAATATAAATATTGAACAAATATATCATTTGGCATGTCCTGCTTCACCAAAAGCTTATCAAAAACAACCAATAGAAACAATGAAAACAAGTGTAATTGGCACTTTAAATATGTTAAATTTAGCAAAAGAAAAAAATGCAACTATACTTTTTACTTCAACTTCAGAAATATACGGAGACCCATTAATTCATCCTCAAAAAGAGGAATATTGGGGTAATGTAAATCCAATTGGTATCCGTTCGTGTTATGATGAAGGCAAAAGGTGTGGTGAAACTCTTATGATGGATTATTTAAGAAGCTATAATACTAAAATAAAAATAGCTAGATTATTTAATACATATGGACCATATATGGATAAAGAAGATGGTAGGGTTGTAAGTAATTTTATTAATCAAATAATAACTAATCAAAATATTACATTATATGGTGATGGTAGTCAAACAAGAAGTTTTTGTTATGTAGATGATACAATATGCTGCTTACATAAATTAATGAATAGTTCAAATAAGATAACTGGACCTATTAACATTGGAAATCCAAATGAAATATCCGTAAAAGAACTAGCAAATATTATATTAGATTTAACAGATGATAGCACTTCAAAAATAATTTATAAACCTTTACCAGAAGATGACCCTAAACTTAGAAAACCAGATATATTTAAAGCAAATAAATTATTAGAATGGAAACCAAAAATAGAATTAAAATATGGTTTAATGCAAACAATAATGTATTTTAAAAAAATACAAAATGCAAAAAAAGAAAATAATTTTGAAAAAAATAAATTATTGAATAAATCAAAACAAATAGATATATCTGTAATTATGGGTTCAGACAGTGATTTACCTATTATGAAAAATGCATGTGAAATATTAGATAAATTTAATATATCATATGAATGTACTATTGTAAGTGCACATCGTACTCCAGAAAGAATGTTTAACTATGCAAAAAATGCTTATAGTAGAGGTATCAAAGTTATTATAGCAGGTGCAGGTGGTGCAGCTCATTTACCTGGTATGATTGCTTCAATAACAACTATTCCAGTAATAGGTGTTCCTATAAAAACAACATCATTAAATGGAGAAGATTCATTACTATCTATAGTACAGATGCCTAAAGGTGTACCAGTTGCAACCGTAGGAATTAATAATTCAATAAATGCAGGGTTGCTATCAATAAAGATACTTGCTTGCAAATATAATAATTTAAATGATAAAATAAAAGAATTTATGGAAAGTCAAGAGGAGGAAGTATTAAAAAAAGCAAAAAACTTGGAAGAATTAGGACATAGTAATTATTAAATATTTATTTATATATTTATAATAAATATTTATCATTAGTTTTGCTATATAAATTGTAAAATTTTTTTATTATACTCATTATATTGTTGTAATTATTTTTACAAAATAGCAATAATTAAAGTTTTATATAGAATATATATATATTATGAAAATTACATTTTTAAAAAGGTTAAAAAATAAATACTTGATTGCATTATTAATCATATTCATTTTATTATTTTTATTCGGTTGTTGTTATAAGTATTATTATTCATATTATAATGGAAATATAGATGAAGTGCTATACGAAGGATTCCAAGCCAAAGGATATAATATAAAAGAATTATCAAAAGAACAACAAGAAGCTGTAAAAAAATTTGCTTCAGCAACATTTAATATTATTTTTAAATTAACAAATGAATTTAATAAGTCTGATTTAGGAAAAATTACTAAATCATCTTTTGAACAAATAAAAAATAATAGCGAATATGAAATTCGCATTTGGAATGAAGCATATAAAGAGTTTTACGAACAGGGACTTGTTGCTATATTTGGTGATGGTTTAAGAAATGCAATTAAAAGCAAAATACGAGATATAATAAGAACAGAGGTTGATACTATATTAAATGAAAAACAATATAATAAAGGTATTATAACAGACAATGTTTCAAAAATTATTGAAGACCAAATTCAAAAAAGTGAAAAAGAAATAAATGTTATGAAAGATAAAATGAAGCAAGAAGAAGAAAATTTAAGAATGTTAAGAACCCAACTAAAATAAATGACTACCAAGGATTTATTATTTAATTTTTTACTAATGTTGTTAATGGTGTAATCATTTTTAAGATATAAAAAAGCTTTATATTTTAAAAAAATTAAATTATATTTTTACCATCTAGATTTTTTTACACTTATTCTTTGACCAGTGTTTCTTCTATTTTTATTAGGGTCATATGCTTCATCTTCGTCATCAGAACCCAGATTTTTGGATAATTCCCAAAATTCTTTAGAACCTAATCTAAAATCGTTATGTGGATCAGCTTTATACCAGAATATTTGGTCATTTAGTTTATTTGATTTAGCATTATTATTTATTACTAAACATTCAAAATTTTCTGTACATTGGTCCATAACTTGACAAAAGGATTCAAATGTAGGAAACATACCAGCATAGTTTTCATAAATACGCTTTCTATTTGTTATGTATGGTTCTCTTAAAATAAATACATAATCAATATTAGTTCTTAGATTAGGGGGAATACCAAGAGGATATTGCATAGTAATAATTAGCATAATCTTCCAATGTCTACCATTCATAAAAAGCAATCTCATCATTTTATCTCTTGCCCAACTATTATCATACAAACAATCATCCAATATAACAAAAGCTCTAGGGTCAATAGTAGACCTTTTATACATTTCAGTTTCTTTTCTTATTTGTTTTAATACAGTTCTTTGTCTTTGCATAATTTTTTCTATAATAGCGGTATTATATTCATTATGAATAAATAATTTAGGAACATGTTTTCCATAAAACCCGTTTCCTTCTTCTGTACCAGATATAACTGTTCCGATAGGAATATCTTGTTGATAATATAATAAATCTCTTACTAAAAAACTTTTACCAGTATCACGCCTACCAATTAATACAATTACAGGTCCTTTATTTTCATTTGGCTTAAAACTTATATTTTTCATACTAAATCTTTTTAATTCTAATGACATAAATTAATAAAATAGGAAAAAATAATTAAATTAACTAATTATTTATGTCAAAAGATGAATAAATTAATATTTTATAAATATCATAAAATGATTATAGAAAACAATATAATTAAAGAAGATAAACTTTTTGATAATATAAAAGAAATAGCAGAGTTAGAAAAAATACAATTATATATACCACTTTACGATTCCTTATTTAAAGAAAAAAATTTAAATGCAAGTCTGAAAGATTTAAACATTTTAAGCAAAATAAAAAGTTGTGAAAGAAATAAATTTGATTTAGAAGATAATAATTCATTTTTTATAAAATATAGTCCATTATTAGATCCAGTTAAATATTTGTGTGGAAAATATGAAAATATTAATATTTTTAAATTACCAGAAGAAAGTAAACCAAGTATTAATAATAAAGTGTCAAATCCAACTGATAAAATATGTGATATGAACAATTTTTCTTATATTGATAGTTTTTTTGCTTATTTAAGTGGAACACTAAAAGAAAAATATGGTTTCATTCATGGTTTAAACTTTTTTGGTTCTTTTTTAGCGATAAAAAATAACTATAAAATAAATATTGCAGATGATTTTGAATTATTATGTAAATCCGATTTTTTTAACAGTAATATAAATGAATTATTTACTTTAGACAATTTTGATCATGAGGTTTACAATAATTATACACATAAGTATAAAAATAGATTATTAATTGAAACATTTAAAAACAATGAAAGCATATTTAAATTTGATGATTTAAATAAAGATTATGATGCTGTATTTGAATCAAATAAAAAAGTGGAAGAAAATCAAGACAATGTAAAAAGCAATGAATTAGTACAAATATATGAATGTAATGATGAAATGAATGATAGTGATGATGATGATATTTCTTGTAGTTCAGATAGTAGTAATACTGATAATTCACTAATCAGTTTAGATTCCAATGAAAGTATAGAACACAAGTACGATAGCAGTGATGATGATAATTATAGTGATATAGACGATGAAGACGATGAAGACGATGAAGATGATGAAGATGATGAAGATGATGAAGATGATGAAGAAATATTAGCAACCATTAATAAATATCCTGTACAAGTAATATGCATGGAAAATTGTGAAGAAACTATGGAATATTATATTAATCAAAATAAAGAAAATTTAACAGATAAGCATTGGGCTTCTATGCTAATGCAAGTAATTATGTCATTAATATTATATCAAGAGTTATTTAGTTTTACACATAATGATTTGCATACTCATAATGTAATGTACACTAATACTGAAGAAAAATATTTATTTTATTACTATAATAACAAATGTTATAAAGTACCAACCTATGGAAAAATATTTAAAATTATTGATTTTGGTAGAGCAATATATAAATTTAATAATATTACTTATTGTAGTAATAGTTTTAGCAGAGGTGAAGATGCTGATACACAATATAATTGTGAACCATATTTTAACGATAAAAAAGCTAGATTAGAACCAAATAATAGTTTTGATTTATGTAGATTGGGTTGCTCATTATTTGATCATTTTGTATCTGAAATGAGTGAATTAGAACTAGTAAGAAAAAATGAAGAAATTGGTAAAATAATAATAGAATGGTGTGAAGATGATAAAAAAAGAAATATTCTTTATAAAACAAATGATGAGGAGAGATATCCTGACTTTAAATTATATAAAATGATTGCAAGAACTGTACATAATCATGTACCTAAAGAACAACTGGAAAGAGAAATTTTTAAAAAATTTGAAACTTTTAGAGAATGTGTACCAAGTCCAAATATGTTAATGAATTTTGATGAAATTATTGAAAACTTCACTTCTATCCATAAAATCAATAAAGAAAATAGTTAACCAAATAGAGTATTTTGAAATGTTTAATGTTCTTAACAAATATAAAATAATAGAAATATACAAAACATTTAAATCATTATATTCAATATACCATATAAGATATACCATTAATAATTCTGCACTATATATAATACTCCACGTGGATTTGTCTATTATATTTTTTCTTAATAAGGTAAGTCCAAATGCTGATGTTTGTATAGCTGGTAGTGTAGAAAATACTAATATTGTATTTATTTGTGGTTGAAAACAACCACTACAAATTAATGTTGCACCCATTTGACTAATACTAAAAAATGAACTATACATTTTTTTAATAGATGAATTGCTAATTTTTTGATGATTACCTCTTACAGTAGATATATTTTTATCTCCAACAGAAAATGTTATCAAATCTGCAAATAATAATGTTAATAATACGATTTCTTTAGAATAATCTGGAAATAAAATAATAAAGCAACCTCTATAAGCAAAAACCATAGAATGCAATCTTAATTCTTCCCAAATAAACATATTAGAACGACTTTGAAAAGTTCTTTTACTAATAACTTTAAAAATAAAAGATGATAAGTGAATAAAGAAGTGTGGTAGAAGTGTATTTACATTTAAATAATATTTATTATAAAAAAAATAATTAGTGAATTGATATAAAAAATTTCCTAAACAACATAATCCAGGTAATTTATGTAACCAATATGGGTCTTCGTGTGTAATTAATTTATTAATCATTATACTTTTCCATAATGATTAATATTTAAATTCAAATATAAATTATTTAAAATTCAGGTTCATTTGTAAAAGCAGATACATTAGTTTTTTCTCCAACAAAACTATTTACATTCAATTCCCCAATTTGTTCAGAAATATAGAAACTACATATTACACTTAAAAATACTAGCAATGAGTCTCTTATAATATATTTAACAACTAATTCCTTTTTTTTTATAAATTTTGTATCAACTATTTTAAATAATAGAAATACAATACTAACTATTATAGAAATAAAATAAGTGTTTTCCATATATTTTACTAAAAGATATTTGGAATTAATGTTATTACGCAATATAAATGATTAAATATGTTGATTTAAAAATAAAGAAAATCCTAGTAATACATCCATTGTTAAAGGTATCCATGCTATTCGTTGTTGTTGAAATAGGTATATAGAAGCGCATATATATAACAATCCATGAATTAAGCGATATTTAGCCCACCATGTAGAACCACCACCTTCTGGTGCGTTCATACGTTTATTAAAAATATATAGGTATAAAAATGAGGCGCCAATAATACTAGTTAGTAAACCAAATATAGGAAGCCATAACTTGGGTATAATAATTGGAATATATGCAAATATAATTCTTATACCAATGCAACCTATTAAAAAATATAAAATGCGATTTTGTTCAGATAGCATTATATAATACAAATACATTATTTATGAATTTCTATATGTGAAATTAAAGTTCTTCATAATCTAGTTGGATATTATCATTAATTTTAAGGTCTTTAGAAATATCATGTATATCAAGTATATCTAAATCTACATTAGAATCCTCAATTTTAAGTATTCCATCATTGAATTCCTCAGTATGTAATTCATCATTACCATCAAGTACACTATTTTCTTTATTAAAACTGATACTAGGTTTTTCACTAAAATCATCATCAACAGATAATTCAACATTATCTTTTTCTTCAGTATCAATCTTTATAAGTGGTTTTGATGTATCTAATTCTTCAAAATTATCATTTTCTTCTTTCATCATTTGTTCTTCTTTTGCATTATCATCTAATACATCATTTATTTCTTTATTTTCTGAAGATTCGTCTAAACTAACATTTTCTTGTGAAGACGTATTATTATCTTTATTAATTGGTTCTTCCTCAGTTTTTTCTAAATTTTTACTTTCATCTGGAACTACAACCTTTTCTTCTTTAATTTCTTCAGTAATAACCTCCTCAACACTTTCATCCATATAATTTTTAATAATACTTTCAATAGGTAAGCTATCTCTAATACTAACCATAATACAATCTTGAATAATAATTTCTAATTCTCTATTATTTTTTTGTTTTAAAAGAGGTGGTATATCTTTTTCAAATAAATATACATTTGAGTATATTTTTCTTGCAGAATTAATATAGCATTTATGAATAAAATCATCTAATTTTGGTATATTAATATCTATTTTTTTTTGTTGTTGTCCAACTCTCATACATGTTAATACCTTTAATTGAATAATATGAACACAACTGATTAAATCTTCTAAATAACTACAACCACTTCTTTCAATAATTCTACTGCATTCATCTTTTATAATATTTGCATTCCATTTTGGAACTCTAGCTATAAAATTTTGAAATGTCATTAAATATTTATTAGATTCATCGTTTTTTTCACATAATGTTAAAGCTTCTTTATAAATAGAATTAAAGCCTTCTACAACAAGTGGTGTTAAAATATTCACAAGCCTAGCACACCATTCATTTTTAGATTCCTGTAATGAAGTTAATGTAAAATCATCCATATTAAATAAAGGTTATATTTTCTAAACTATCAGAATAACGTATAAATAAAAAATATAGTAAAAATAAAATTAACAATTTTTCATTTTTTAATTTTTTGCATATATTATGATATGATATCAAGAGTGTATGTTTTTTTAAATTATTCATTTTAGATTTTTCAATATAATTTATAATATCTGAACCATGAAATGATTTATTATATAATTTTTCAGAAAGATTAATTAAATCAATAAATTTATATTTACTAATATTTCTAGGTTGTAAAAGTTTTTTTAATTCTTTGTATCTTTTTTCTTTATCGTTTATGAAATAATTATAATTATGTAAATTAATTAAATTATTATCAATTTTAACAATAGGAACATATATTTCACAAAATCTAGATAATATTGGTTTTAATAATTTATATTTATTTTCTACTACAAGGAAGAAACGAGTAGTATTACTAAAGAGTTCAATGCATCTTCTAAGTGCTGATTGTGCATCATGTGTTAAATAATCAGCATTTAACAATATAACACTTTTAAATATACCATTATTTGTAGAAATATTAGTCTTTGAAAATAATTTTAATTCATCTCTAATAAATTTAATACCTTTTCCATGTGCACAGTTAGCAGTTAATATATAAAACTGTTTCTTTATTTTATCATTATCATATAAATCATTAATAAAATTAAATAATAATGTTTTTTTTCCAGTTCCATAAGAACCATGAAAAATAATATTTGGTATTTTTTTCATATTTTTCCACGAATTTAAAGTATTTTTTATTGACTCGTGAATATTCAAAGACATAATATTCCTTTTTATAACTATTTAAATTATTTTACTAATAAAATAAAGAAATTAAATATTATATGTATTTTTTTTTTATTCCAGATTTAAATAAAATAAAAAAAGATATAGATTTTGATAGTATTATAAAAAATATTACGAAACTAGAAAATCCTTTACCTGGTACAGAATTAGGTGTTCCAATAAGTATTTTTGAAAATATTTTTACAAAGTTGCATTATAATTTCAAACCAAGCATTCCAAATATATTTTGGTTGAATTCATTATTAGGATATGCAACATATGGTTTAGATAGATATTTAGATGCGCTTGAATATAATAATACAGAAATAAAAAGCAATGTAAAAAAATCAAAGGTTGCTCTTTATGAATATATACTAGAAAATGAAAAATCTATAAAAATTTCATTAATAACAACATATGTTATATTAATAAACTATTTTTCTCAAACAGAAGAAACAGCATTTTTTCTACCATTATTATTGTTAAGTACTCAATATAAAAATATAAAAAAAAATTTTAGTGGTTTAAAATCATCTTTTATTGGAGTAATGTGGGTAATATCAACAATTATATTACCATGTGTAATTTATGAAAATAATTTTAATATAATAGATGATTATCAAGTATATTTGCCTGCATTTTTTTCTTTAGTTTCTAGTAGTAATTTAGCAGATATTAAAGATATAGAAGAAGATAAAATAAATAATGTAAATACAATACCAGTTTTATATGGAAAGGATACTGCATATGGTTTTAGTGTAGCGACAGTATTACTATCATTTTTTATATTTTTAAACCACCCTAATTTTCATTTAAATATTGAAAATACATTATTTGAAATAAGTAATATTGGAAACTTATATGCAATATATAAACAACGAAATGATACATTAATTTAAGATCTTAATATTATAATTTAACTTTCTAAAATAAGAATTTACTAATAATTTAGTTTCTAAATTGTTTTCATTATTTATTGCGGATAATACTAAATAAGCTAATGAATTTCTATAATTATCAAGATTACTATTATCCCTATCAAAAGTGCCTTCAATAAAACTATTATGGGCAATATTTGCATATTTATCATCTAAAATATCAGAATGCCCAAAATCTTCAATATTTATGGATGTTATTTTAGTTTTACTATCTTTTATATTTTCTAAATGATTAGATAACATCTCAAATTCAAAACTATTAGCGGATTCAAATAGTGTTTTAAATTTAATATTTTTTGTTTCTAATTTAAAAGCAGGTATAAACGGTATTTTGGGAGGAAAAAAATTCCATTTATAAGATTTATCTGCATGGATAATATACATATTTTCTAAATATGGTATTTTATAATTAATTTTATTTAAGTAAAACTTTTTAAATAATTCAAATGCGTCTAAGTTTAAATTTTCAAAATAACTACTATCAACAGGATCAAAAAATATAGCATTTAAGATATGCTTATTTTTTTCACATACTTTTAATGCAGGTGTTGCACCAGAAGAATGAGCTACTATATTGATGCTTCCTTTTTCTTTACTGTGTATTTCATCAACTAACTCATTAGCATTTTCAATATCACCATTGCAAATATAACAACAAATATCATTTTTAACGAGATTTGTTAAAAAATCACTATAAATATCATTCGGTATATATCCGTTTAAACCACCAAAAAATAAAACGTTTTTTTTTTCAGTTTTTAAAGTTAATGGTTCTAATACTTTAAAATCAGCATCATTTATTTTTTTTATATAAGATTTATGTGGTATGTTCAAAGAATTAAAAATAGGTAATAAAAATAATAAAAAGATTATCATTATAGTTATTTTAAACAATATGTTTTAAATGATTTAAACTTAATAAATTAATAACAATAATGAAACCGAAAATTAATATATTAAGATTTGTTTACAGAGCATTTTTAACAGGATTTCCTTTTATTACTTATAATCCATTTAATAGCAATACTTTTCAAACTAGTTTTGATGTTCAACCATATAGTACTTATGTAAATTATAAATTAGATAATAGTGGTATTAATTATTTAAATAACTATTTATTTAGAAATACAAATAATTTAAAATTAGAGCCAGTTTCAATTGGAAAAGAGATGGAAAAAAATTATTTTATGAGTATCAATATTTATAATTGTACAAGCCCATTGTTTTCCTTTATAAAAAAAGAACCAATAACACGTTGTGAAATAAATACATATGTTAAAAATGAAGATGGTGAAATAGGGACTTTGATTTTGAGTTATGCTTCAAATATGCTATCTATGGACCCAATTAATATATTTAAAAAAGCTTCTAATTTAACAAATTTTGATTATGTAAATAACATTATTTATTGTAGAGCAATTAATTCAAAATTTAATTTTTCAATAAATTTCAATGTAAATAAAAATGATAAATTATTTTTTACAGATAAAAATTTACATCTTTATACAGATAATATATTTTATAGAAATGGAATAATTGACAAATTATATTATGATTCATCATTAATAAATTCTTTGTGTCAAGTACCTTCTTACTATAATAATTTATATTTTAAATTTGAAGATTTAATATTAACAAATCCGCATAGTATTTTTTATTTTAAAAATAAAATATCATTTAGTGGTACAATGTGGGAAAATTTAAAAGAATTTAAAATTGATTAGTTAAAAAAAAAATGGATAATGCAAATAATATAAATATGGGAACTACAGCTTCAACACAAATATCTCAAGAAAGAAATACAGTATTTTCAGATATAACAACAAAAGAAATACAGGCTCATGATTGTTTAATAGATACAATGCTTGTATTAAATGAAAAAAATATTAATAATTTAAATAATAGTTGTAAAGCATTTATACCAAATATTTCATATGGTATAATAGTAAATGTTTTAACTCCGAAATCATTTACTATATTATGTCCAATAATGTGTGAGACTGTTAATAATAAGTATAAATTATATAGATTTATTTTACATTTGAGAAATGTTATTGTACCCGAATTAGAAACAGATAATAAAAATGAAAAAGAAGCATCTTTAATGGCAATAAATATAATATCTGAATTATTAGTAGGAACTCGTGTTTATATAAATAATTTAAGTTTGGATATAGATGGTAAAATATTATGTGATTTAGAAATTAGTTTATCAAATAGGAATGTATCGCGTTTTATAATAGATAATAAACTTGGTATTTCAAATATAAGTAAAAAACCAGATAATTGGCTAAGCTACATTGATAAAAAATAAAATATTAATATATTTTAAATGTCCAACTTAAAAAAAACATCTAGTAAAGATAATTTTTTTAAAATGATTGATTCACATATATTAGCAGAACAAAAAAAAGAAGAAAAAGAGTTAAAAGATTATTTAGGTATACTA
>CEOO01100954.1_pt1 | contig 20747 bp, 29 predicted proteins | sample 530321 | NCBI WGS metagenome assembly CEOO01 (sample SAMEA2619927, study PRJEB7988) | marine metagenome | biome: marine biome (ENVO:00000447); feature: surface water layer (ENVO:00002042); material: "saline water (ENVO:00002010), including plankton (ENVO:xxxxxxxx)" | depth 5 m
TCATCACAAATAAGTACACGGTGATTAGGATCATCAGTTGCATGAGCATTCAGTGCAAACCCTAAATGAGCTCCTCCTCTTGGAATACCGACTGCATATCTAAATGGTTCTTTTTGATATTCCATAATCATTCTTCCTATACAACGCCATTCTTCCATGTCTATAGCATCACACTCTATTTTCCAACTTAGTGGTAAGCCTGCATGGCTAGTAAAATCTCCGATTTGAAATAGTTTCATTTTGTTTCTTTCATGTCATCTTTTATGATGTAATACATTGTCATTAATCTATCTAATTGCTTTTTTATATTTGCATTACTTTCTGCAATCTGCATTACATTTTTCCATTCATCGTAACTTACAATTCCTAATGCTCTTGCACTTGCGTCTGGATCACCACCGATTACCCATCTAGGTATTTTATTATGTGGCGGATCACGATAACGAGCGAACACAACACCGTTGGCCCGCTCGTATATCAATGCTTGATTGGGTATTAATTTACCCAACTCATTTATGCCTTTTTCTTAGACTTGGTTGCCTTTTTCTTAGGCTTTACTTCGTCTTTAAGTACTAAAGCATCTACGCCAAACTTGTTCTTCAAATATGATAGTAACAAGCCATAAGCTGGTAGGAACACAATCAGTCCAACTACAATTTTGGTTAGTGTATTGTTCTGTGCAACAATGTGCCAGTTTTCACCAATCCAAGTTAGGTTGCCTTCTGCGTCTGTAGAACCTGCAAATGCCACATAAAAGAATGAATATGTGTCAATGATGTTGGCCGCGATAGTTGAAATCGCTGGTGCCGCCCACCATGCATCTGAACGTTCTCTAATTGCTTGGAATACATATACGTCAAGCATTGTACCAATTGCATATGCAGTACCAGATGCAAAACCTACTCTGTAAGCATGTTCATCACCTAGTGCTAATAGCACAAGTACAGAAGCAATAATGGCAGGAATAATTGCCATTGCTACAACAGCTCTACCTGCTTCTTTACCAACAAGTCTAACTGTTAGGTCAGTTGCTACAACAACGATTGGAAATGTAAACGCCGCCGCCGCTAATGGAAATGATCCAAACAAGGGCAATTCTGCACCTGGAAATAAATCAAATCTAATTGTTACTAGGTAATTACTAACTGCAATTACTAGTGTGTGTAGAATCACAAGATTCCTTACAAGCGTCTTGTCTACACCGTCTAAAAGTTTATTGAACATATGTTCTCCTATTATTTTTTCACTTTTGTTCCGACAGTTCTACGCACAATATCATTGTGGTTGAATTCTGCCCAATAAAGTTCAAAGGCTACTCCATCTTCAAGACCTTCAAACTGATGGATCTTACCAGGTTTAACTTGTGTAAAATCCCCTGCTTCCAAGATAGTTTCATCTACGAGACCATCTTGATCATCTTGCCAAACACGGACAAGCATCTTGCCCGATTCAACAAAGAATCCGTTCCATTTAAATTTATGTTCATGTTCGCTACATTTGAATCCAGCTTTGTATTCAATGCGGTGAAACTCAAGTACACCGTTAGCGTGGATCAGTTCTGTCTGACCCCAAATCTTTCCTGCTTTCATTAGAACAATTCTCCATATTTGATTACTTCAGTCTGACGTGTTATATCCTTAATAAAGAACGCACACAATGGATCTTTACCCTGTTCCATAGGAACACTTAACAGTTGTCCATTACGCATTTTGGGAAAGTACCATTTGACATCATTATAATAATTAATTACCTTTACTTCTCCGAACTCAGGCTTGAAGCTGGCAAGTGGATTAAACAAGAATGCTTCAAATCCTCTATCTCCTATACTTGTAAGTGGAAGTATTTCTAAATCATTTCCACTATCGCTACAGCCTACGGCAATGTGCCAATCTATTGGCATTTGAATTTCTGTTTCACCTATCTTTAAAACAACACCTGGTGAACTAAACGACTCTAAGAAAATTAAAGGTATATAATAAAAATCAGGATTGTTTGAATCCGAATTATCTAATACGCTAAAGCGTATGTCTTCTTCAATTTGATCTGGTAAAGTGTTTAAATCTAGTGCTTCGTTTTCTAATGTTAGTATCTGCATATATTTAGTTCCAGTCTATTTTTTCTATTGTAAACGGGTACTCTGCTTCTTTGTAAAATTTCTTACGCTGAGTTAGATGTCGCTTCGCAAACTTACATGTTGATGTAAGATCCCATATCTGTACGAAGTCTTTATCTTTTGCCTTTCTTACGCCTCTGCCTATACTTTGAATAACTCTCACAAAGCTCTTTCCAGGCTCAATGAGAACAAGATTAAAAATACGAGGTATGTTAAGACCAACGGCGGCCACACCATATGTCGCAATAATAACTTTGTTATCTTCTTCTTTAATTTCGTCATAAGTTTCTTTTCTGTCCTTTACCTTTACACTGCCACTTACAAATGTACTGTCTGGTATAAGATCTGCTAACATTTCGCCTGCACTAATCCTATCTACTAGAATTAGAGTATTGCCTGATTTTGAAACTTTATGTAACAATTTAGAAAGATATTCAATGCGTTCTTTATTTGTTACAAGGTATTTCAATTCTGATTGATAATCACTGTGTACTTGTGTATCTATTAGTTGACAAATGTTAACATGACATTGTGATAGTACACCTTTGTCTTGTAATTCTTTTGCTGTAATGTTACCTATAACAGGACCAAGACTAGCATGAATACTTTCAAATTCAAACTTTTCTTTTGGAATAGTACCTGTCAAGCCCCAACGAATAGGAGCATTCCGTAAGTTACGTGTCAACAAGTTTTTAAGTACTTCTGCTTTTGCTTGATGTACTTCATCAATAATAATTGTGCTTACACCTTCTAAGAATTCAGCAAGTGATAGTACTGCTGAGCCATCTTTGTTTTTCTTGTCAAGTATATTTAAACTTTGCCAAGTACAAATAGTGTGAGTCTTACCTAATTGTTTCCTATCACCAAAGTACACTCCCACGTCCAAGTTACAATTAATGTAGTCCTCTTCCGTTTGCTCGACGAGACTCTTATTGGGGACGATTACAAGGCTACGCCCGTAAACCTCGGTTAAGTGACTGAGTGTAGCAGTAGTGATAGTTTTACCTGCACCAGTAGCGATCTGTTGCAAGCTCTGTGGATTGTCAAGAAAGTTATTAATAGCTTCAACTTGATAGTCACGCAGAATAATTTCTTCTCCTTCAGCTGGATGTCCTTTTGGCCAACATACTCCTTGGTCAGCCCAGTATCTTTCTGTTACATGAGTAAACTGTAAATCAATAGGATGTCTTTTATCTACAATGTCAACAATTTCAACGCCTTGTTTATGAAGTATATCACTAACAATGTTAAGATGATTAACATACCCTGTCCCGCCAATACCAAAGAAAGCAACTTTTCCATCCCATCTACCCAACTTATATTGTGGCATGTATCTAGCATATGGCACTTCGAACTTGAGTGCATTGGCAAGTTTACGTCTGATATCAACTTCTAATCCTTCCAATTTGATATTAACTTCGTCTTCGATAATTAATCTACAAGTCGGCACGTATATATTTCCTCTCGTTACGATCCCAAAGCCCGCCTGTTGCTACTTCATCATACACAATACGTAAATCAAACGACTCAAAATAGTCTGTAACATGATTGTGCGTAAGTCTTGAACTGTCAAAAGATAGACTACAGTTCGCAATCCAATCTGCTTGCAATAGCGGCTTTGGCAACTTATTACTACTAATATACACTATTTTTGTATTCTTGTCAACCTTATTATTAAGTTTTTGATCTTTAACATATTCATTAAATGGATCCTGTCCATCCTTTCTAAACAATACAGACATTTCTTCACTAGGAATAATATTCTTTAGTATGTTATGAATTTCAAATAATTGATCGTGTGCTTGATTATTATTAAGTGCAATAAGCATAGGCAATCTATTAACTTCTATTACCGCACTAATTAAATCATTTAAATTAACACTTTTATTATTAATAAGAACAACCGCTTGTTTCCTTTTAATAATATTTTGTGCTACTGTGCTAAATTTTGATATACTTTTTGATAAAAGTTGTTCATCAAAAGCAACAAACCCATACAAATGCCTGCGTTCATAATATAAAGCAAGGTTATCTTCTTCAACTTGGCCTATTGTACCTTTTAAATAATCTATTGCACTATCAGGAATATTTTTTACTTTGTAATCATATATGCCAGGAACATACTTGTCTTTTTGGTTTTCATATTCTAATAATTGGTCATATGTATCTATAACTTCTTGATGAATACTAAACTTAGATTCAAATCTACTAGCAATATCAACTAAATTAAAAACGTTTTGTGGTGTCAAAGGAAAGCAATGTACATTATCTTTATATGAATGTGCTTTTATATTAATTTCATTTAGACGTCTTAGTTCTTCAACTCTATCAATAACTTTTTTATTAAATGGAAATCTAATACCAAGTACATCTTCGTCTTTCCATCGCAGTATTTTGATCCAATGTGATCTATCAATTTCTCTCAATGGATATTTTAATACATCAACATAGCTTGTAATATCTATACTATTCTCTTGCCACAGTCTTCCATATGTCAACAGTTTTTGTTTCACCAATGCAAACTGTCTATCAGTCATAGCAGTCTTTCTTGAAACTTGCTTATGTATGCTTCTTAGGATAGTTTTGTCGGCGGTTTCCATTTTACCTGATTCAACTAAAAAGGCAAGACAGTCTTCGCACGTGGCTGGATTCTCTATTTTCATATGTATATTATAACTTAAATTAACTTAGAAGTCAAGTGTTTTAGTGGAATTCCTTGAGATATTTCTTCAATTGTATACTCAGTATGAGCATAGTCATTCAACCATTGTGTTCTATCGCAGTACAACGGATCTTCTATCTGTTTTAGGTTTTGTAATGCTACATCAAATGCTAAACTACTTGGACCAGTAAATGCTGGCACACCTTCTATGACGCTGTGTATTGCTGGATTACTTGACCAACTTACAGTAGCCCATATGTTGTCAAAACCCATATCAAAGTCATCGTAAGTGTTATCAAGTTTAATTGGCTCTTGTCTTTCCACATGTCTTAGCCCACGTTCTATGTGTTCTAATCTACAGCGAGGGTGTGGTCTAAATAGTATAGGTCTGTCTGTTACGTTGCGTATTTGATCGTAGGTTTCTAAGAACCAGTTACTCATTCGTGGCATTCCTTGCCACTGTAAACTTTTATCGTGTTGTCCACATATAAGAATATATTTGCCGTCAGTGCTCCATGGTTTAAGAACCAAGCCTAGTTGTTTAGCTCTATCACTATTATGCCCAGTTGTTCCAAAATAAGCATCACGGTTTATTCCATTAAGTGCGACTTTCCACGTCGTACCCCTTTTGATGCCTCCAACTTCGAGTACAATACAGGGTCTATCTTCTCTTTGGCACGTATCCCAGATAGCCTGGTTTCCAGCCATACGACCGTTGAAAAGTACGCTCCAAATAACATCAATGCCATCATCACCATCAACGATACAATCATGCCCAAGAGCATTAGCACCAGAGTGAAAGGCATCAAAAACAGGGCCAGAATTGAGTGCGCCATACTTTCTCCTTAAATTAAATTTCATTCCAATATGCTTCGTTACGATTACCCATTAAGTCTTTACGTTTACTATGACCATCGTCCTTGCGAGCGCCTTTCATATGATCAATATATTTTCCTAGATCACTGTTAATAAGTGGGTGTCCTCCGCCACCTGTCTTTGCGGTGTTAACATATATGTGTTCACTATAATCATGAACATTAGCATCAATGTTTTTCATAAGGTTTAGAATGTGTCCAAATACATAACTGTCGTGCCATTCTTCTAATTCAAAAATACCATTATCTGCATCTTCGTAAAATCTTTCAAACTCTTTTAAGAACTGTATACACATTGGATGATTCATATTCATGCCATAGAAGCCACACTCTGGCCAAGTTTGTGAACCTTTGCCTCTTCCTACATATGTCAACCATTTGTCATTTGGTAATAGTTCTGCAAACTGCTGATAACTCCAATTGCTATGAACAAATGTATCAGCGTCCATCCATACTACCCAGTCTTTATGGTTTGAACATGCATCGAATACTGCATATGTTTTGTTTGCAAATCGAATTGCGTCCCACTTAAATTTTTTATGCCAGTCTCTTGGACGTCTTGCTTTTATATCATCTGGAGGAATACCGTTGGCTTTATCTACATTACCCCAACGTGCTTTGAACGCATTTAATTTAGGCAGTGCTTGTTTTGCATCTAATATCTGTATATTTTCCTCGCTAGGATTATCTGGTGTGCAATCTTCTGCATACACAATTAACTTAATACTAGGATCTACTCTATCAGCAAAACTATCTAAAAAACGCTGTCCGTACTTGTCTAATCCTTCTTTATGAAAAGTTGTTAGTACTGTTATTTCCATGCCCACTCCCTCATATGTCTCCAGCACTCCCCTGTACGTACTTCATCTAATTTCCAATGGAACATTGCAAGTCTACGTAACCATGCTTCTCTATCAAAATCGTAACTCGGACTTTCGATTAATTTAATATCTCTATTTGCTACTTCTGCTGATTGACTTCTATTAGGATCTAAAACAAATATAGGAACTCCTTCTATCGCCGCAACTACTGCCGGACTACTATTATAACTTATTACACAATAGGCATCGTGTAAGTCTTTAAGTAATGTGCTTGTAGGTGAGCTTATGTCAACCTTATGGCCTATTGCACGTAATTGTTGGATATGCTTGTGAATTTTTTTATCACCTGGATGAAATCTAACTAAAATTTTTCTATCTGTATATCTTCTAAGATCTTGAAGTAAAACATGTAACCAATTAATTACAGATAAGCCGTCCATACTCCAGCCCATATCTCTTTGGCATGTAATTAAAATATAGTCACCGTGTTTCTTAAAAGGTTTAAGAACAAGATTTAAATCATCACGTAAATTTGCCCAACGCTGTGGCAATATTTTACTGTCACAATATTCTCCTGAGTTAGGAAATATACCATCATAACTATAACGCAAATATGTTTTGGTGTTACCAGGATCGTATGCTAAAAATAAATTACTGTCTGCAATAATAGTTCTTCGTCCAATCTCTTTTTGTCCGTCTAATACTGCACGTCTTAAATTTAAGTGTGGTACATGCTTACTTTGTGGATGTACAAATCCTTGTAACACAGCAACATCTGATGGTTCGTATGTATTTGATGTTATAATCATTCCTTTGTCTCCAGAGTTTTGAACTCCTTGTACAAAGTATTGTAATAGTTTAGGCTTCTCAGGATTTTTATTTCCTGGTGGGATTGCATTCATATATGCATTTACTTTAAAAGGTTTAGTCATATAACTGCATCTCCTCAATCATTCTCAGTGCGGCACCGCTATTAATTTCATCTAGATTATATTGGCAATAAGCAAGATAATTTAACAAGTTCATAAACTTATTCTCATCTGGATATACAGCCTCTTCTATTTTACTAAGATCTTTACTTACTACACTGTCTACACAACTAGGAGCAGTAGTAAATGCTGGAATGCCATAATGTAATGCTTCAAGTGCCGCCATACTTTGATATGTCACTACAGCATAAATTTGATCCCTTGCACATTGAGCGGCTACGCTATTTTCTTTAATTCTATCTGGCCGCAATCCTTTTTCTCTAACAATTATTTTTCTATCTGTATATTTTTTAAGTTCTGCTATTGTTTCTTTCAACCAAGTGTCTTTATCTAAGTTATAAAACTGACAAGGCTTTTCACTAGGTGTAACAAGTAAAATTGGACCTGCTTGCCTTGGCTTTTTACCGTAGTAAGTCATGTACGGTGCAAATTGACATAGACCCATAAATCTATCGTTTGGCATATCAGGTTTAATTTTTGTGTGTTGGATATTATTTTTTACAACTCTATAAAAATGTTTCTTTTTCATTAAGTTGCCCATATAGCCATTATCAATATAGTAGAATGGTCTACCTGTTTCCCAACATTTCCAAATTTCTTTACGTTTAGTCATACTACGAAATGCAATAGGAATATCAACAGGCCAAGGGCTTTCATGTATTTTACTTGAAATTTCTTTTCTATCAATAACTAATGCGTTAGTACCATGTTGCCAATGCTTCATAATTTCGTCATCGGCATTAAGCATTAACATAGTTGGTCTTACTGTATCGTCTCTCTTTTTGACGTACCTTTCCATAAATTATACCTCGTCTTCCATCATGTTATACAATTCTGTTTTCCATTCAGCATGGAATTCACAGTCCCTATAATTTTCAAACCAAGGTCCTCCTTCAGTATAATGAATAAGTTTTGGTTTGTCAATATCGTTATATACACCTACTAGATAATTCCATGTATGGTCTATACTTCCAATCTCTTCATCTTTTAACCAACTAAATCTATGCAAATATGCACCGTTTATTTCTGTATTATTTACAAAGTCTTTTGTTACAACTTTGTTACTAGGATGTCCACAATTCCATAATACCATTGAGCTCCAATTTTTACGAGGATATATTGTTTGTTTTTGTCCGTCCATTTTAGTATCTTCTGTAACTTTGTAATCATGTTGTACACACATTACAGCATACTTGTCATCTGCTTGTTCAAATAGTTCTTTGATATCTGTTGTTAGTATCATATCACTATCCATAAACACTGCCCAACCTTCATAGTTAGTAAGTTCTGGAATAAGGAAACGTGTAAAAGTAAATTCTGTTGATGCTAATTTATCAATAGGCCTTGAATACCAACCAGTGTCTCTTAGCTCTTGTTGTTTTAATGGACGTACATCTACGTCTTTGTTTCTTGCAATAATGCTGTGCTTACATACTTGATATGCAATGTCTTCTCGTGTGTCATAACCTATGAATACTTTCATGGATCCCACCTTTCTATATCATCTTCTCTCAATCTATCAGTCTTACCTTTCCATACCTCAACTATATGTGCAGGTTGATCACTTACGTTACATCCTTGGTGCCATACGCCTTTAGGAATATCTACAGGATTAGCAGGATGCAATTCATGTACACCACAACCGTCAAAAGGATCGCCTGAGCCAGCTTTCATTTTGACATGTGCATTGCCACTCACAATATTCCATGTTTCGCTACGATGTTCGTGACGTTGCATACTTAGTTTACTTTGAGGAGCAATTACAAGTTCTTTTACTTGAAATCCTTCTCCTTGATACAATTCTCTATAGTGTCCCCATTCTCTTTCAACTTTAGGTGCCTTCCAATCCTTGAGTATCCAACTGCTAGAATTTTTCTTATCATCTCCACCTACGCCAAAAACAAATTTTACATAATGAGTATCTCCGTATGTTTGCATTTCGGGTATATTGTCATCTGTTCTATCACCACCATTGGCAAAAATAATTTTAGATCCACTTTTTGTAGCAAGTGTTTTATATATTGCTCCACATGCTGTATCGTCACTATCATCAAAACTAATGACTTCGTCTACTACACTAAGTCCTTTAATAATTTCAATACGTTCATGAAATGGCATAAATGGTTTACCTTTCTTACGTGTAAGCCATTCATCACTATTTAAACCAACAACTAGTTTATCACCTAATGCTTTTGCGGCTTTGAAATAAGCCAAGTGTCCAGAATGTAAGGGATCAAATCCACCTGTAACTAATACTACGTCCATGTAGATATTTATGTATGCAGTTTATTAGGACTTAGTGAAATGGTAGGTGAAACTATTAAAACCTTTAATAGGCTCGCCAAATGCTTTCATAATTTCAGTTTGCATTCCGCCTATAACCTTTTTTTGAAATTTTAAATTAGTCTTTAAAAATAATTGACCGCCTGGAGTAAGATAGTCGAACATATTATCTTTCCAAAAGTGCCAATCTTTTTCTTTATATTCACGTCCTCGAATATCATTAAATTGTGTACGTAACAATGTAATCACATCATAATGCTCTGGCAATTTAGCATATTCACTTGGCATTAATTTAAGTTCAAAAAGTTCTAATCCATAATGATTATGTATTTTATAAACAGGATCGTCTAAACGTTTTTGTACTTCAGTTCCTGTCACGTTATGTCCTAGCGATTTACACAACTTAACAAATTGACCTGCGCCTGTGCCAATATCAAGTATTTTACATTTGTCCCGTTTATTTAAATTTAGATAATTTATAAACGCAACCTTTTCAGCAGTTTTGCGATCATTAGGAGGAAAATATCCTTCTTTAGCGTATACTGTATCTTTATGATAGTTTGTCCAAAACTGAGTGTACTCGTCAAATAGTATAGACCTTGCCCATTCTAAGTCAGCACCTGTGCAATTTTGTATACTTCTATCGCTTCTGTACTCTGGTAAGTTTAACATTTGTTTGCCTTGTTAATTTATTTAAGTGTGGAAACTTTTTATTTGGTTTTTGTAAATTTAAAAAATTACATAATTTATCCCAGCCGTCTCCGTTACAGATATCCATTTCTAAAAATTGATCTGATTTGTCTGAGAAAAAATTTCTTATATCCTTAATTACATTATATTTTTTAATCAATGTTTCTATCGTAGGCGCTGTACGCCCAATATGAATTTCGTTATTTTGATTACTTTTTACCCAATCATTAAAAGGACGTACAGTTAAAATAAACATACTATTGGGATAATCATTATATAATCTTTCATAATATGACTCGCCATTAAAATCACTGAATCCTTGATAAGTATCATCTAATCCATATAATGCTTTATAATTTCTTTGTATATTATCAATTAAAACAGTTTCAATTTCTATTGAATTATTACCAATATTATCACTGTCAACTGCAAAATGAAGTGATTTAATTTTCAAATCTCTGAGAGCATAAGTTAATGACTTTGTGCCTGATCGATTCAGACCTATGTTGAAAATAAACTGTTTCATTTGCTTGTTGTTGATTTTATTCCTTGGACTTTAGTAAAGTAAGGTTTGTAGGCACGTAACCAAGGACATAATTGCTTACACATAATTGCATCGTTAGGCCACCATCCTATTACATCCTGTAGCTCACAAACTTGCTTTGCCGCTTCAGGTTTAATTATATATGCACTATGGCCTGGCAAACCTTGTGGTATGCTTTCATCTGCTACCCAAGGAACTTCCTGTTCACCTGATTCATCTAATTTGTTGTACAGTTTCCAATTGAACGTAGCGTGATCGGGATTATTAATGCTAATAGCGCCACCCTCAAAATCAAAAGATTTAAACTGTCTTGTAAATATTGCATCATGTTCTAAAATCATTATAGGTTGATTGAGTTGTATTGCTTTCTGCCATAGTCTATAATGACTACCAGCCGCCGCTATACGTTTTGACATATCGTATGTTTTATATGCTTTCAATGTCATGCCTGTTGTAGGACATGTTTTCTTTTTTGTGTAAGGCCACTTCCAATTTACTTCCCACATATTATTAGGAGTAATAGCATCAAATTTTTGTACGTCTATCCAGCTTTTTGTATCTATAATACTTTGAATGCATCGATCAGCATGTAATTGACTATCCTCATGACCTTGGATTGCAATTATGAATGCCTGCATTATTTTACAACCTTCAATATATAACTATCTTGTTTTTTCTTAGAAATCCAATCATGATGTGTAACTTTATATCTGTTTACTGAATCTAAAAGTCCATTCCATTTTTCAGATGTAAAATCATCTGCATGACTTTTAATCCAAGGATGATTCATTTTAACTTTATCTAAGTTCCATACATCTTCAACATAATAGGTATCAGTAAATTCTATTAGGTTTTCAAAAGTTTTACGTTGTGCATCTGGCGTGTGTAATCCATCATCTATAATGAAATCAAACTTTTGTCCTAGTGCCTTAAAATGTTCATTACACTCGGGTGCAGTGCTATCAAGTTTAGCGTAAGTTACTCTTGGATCATTTAACATTTCTAAATCTTCTGGAGGCACTCTACCAAAAGTGTCTATTGTATAAATTGTTGCATTAGGAAAATACTCTAACCATACGTTAATACTTTCGCCTCTAAATGTTCCTACTTCTAGTATATTAAGTTTATTTTCACGTATTGGTGCAAAGTCTGCTTCATACAATTCACTATAACTATGCCAAATTTTTTCACAGCCGTGTTTTTTAAATAGTTGTTCCATTATCATAATTGCACCTCAAATTGATCATCATGAAAATTGTTTAATGTGTAACCTGTATTTTTTATAAACTGATCAACTGCGTCTTTCACACCTGGCTTTTTAGGCCCGTAGTCATCACCAAACAACAATCCACCTGGCTTTATCATACTAACTGCCCGTGTTAAATCATGTAGACAACCTTCGTAGGCATGACTTGCATCTACATAAATCCAATCCAATTTTTGATCAAACGTATCAAACCAACGTGCAGTAGACATGCGATGTATAGTTACAGGACTATTTGCAAAACGATTCTTAACACCTTCGTAAATTTTATTGTAATATCTTTCAAAGCCTTCTGTAGTCGCCTCACCTGTAAGTTTTGAATAACGTTCTAAGTATGCATCATAGCCACCAAATTCATTTGATCCGTTAAAAACTTCTGGTGCCCACGCATCAACTAGATGTATATGATCAGCACGTTTTAAGAACTTTGCAGAACTATCTCCCATCCAAACTCCTAGTTCTGCACCAGTACTGCCTTCTGGTATACGTTTCCATGTTGCATCAGTACCTGGGTTTTTTCCAAACATCATTGTTATGCTCTCCTATATAATACTTATTTTATCTTTTCTACAAAACCATGCATACTGGTATGTATGTCATTTGTCCACTCACTCATTATTTGATACCAACCCCATTCGTTAGGATACAATTTACATTCCTTAACAAGTTGTCTTAACAATGCACGATTAAAATGTTTACGGTGATGTATAAGAAAGTCGCATGGCAAAAATCCATGCCAGTCGTCGTGAGGATTATTTTTATCTACTTCTTCTATCTTTCCCGATCCAAATTCAGGTCCTCTATTTGGTCTTGTTAAAAAACCTACTGGTCCTTTTTCATGTGCTTTACGTAACCAATTATGTAAATCTACTTTGTGATCAATTTTTGTGTTCCAATCTACTCTAATGATTAAATCATGATGTTCAGGAATCTTTGTAACAATATCTGCATGTGCAATCATAGGCGCAATACCAAAATATAAGTCATCAAATAATTCTTTTGACTTTACATATTGAGAATACTTTGCATGTTTAGAAGGCGGTTGTACTTCCATAGGATGGTAATGCCATTTCGGATAATGCATTGTGAATAGTCTATCATGATACTGTTCTGGTATAAGATTTGTTTTATTAGTCCATGTATGATAATAAAAATTAGTGCCAGGCAGTTTTTTTCGTAGTTCTTCTACTATATTGCTTTGTTTGTCATTTATTCCACTGACACATATTGCTATATTCATTTAAAGAACCATTTCATTATATTTTTTGCAAAATGAACTTGACTTTTTACTCCTGGATGAGGCCTAGTGTGTCTTTGTTTATCTAGTCCATCGTCAATGTGGAAGTCTTTCATGTGATGAAATGTTTTTGCTTGTAGAGTATCAATTTTCATATTATTAAAAACATTTTTATATTTGTTAATAGAATGTTTATTAATAAGATGAAAGTCTGTGACACCTTTGCTTTTCATATATGCGTGTGCATAATTTATTAGCACTGTATTTTCATATACACAGTCATGATCGTAATGATAATCTGTGTACCATTGGTGTATTAATCTAGCATAATTATCTTTTTGTTCAGGTGTAAAGCCTCTCCAAAAATCTTCAGGCATATGATCTTTATAAATGAATGCTGGCATCATATGCAATTTATGATCACTAAAATTACCACCTATACTTAATCTTGCATTGTAAGGTTTATATTCTTTGAATATAGTTTTGCGTTCAAAATTACTCCACAGTACAATAACTATTGTAGGTTCATTAAAATCATAATTGACTATTTCATTTAAGATTATTTTATTACTAGCACCCGGTATACCTTTATTATCTAACGAATGAAATTTACCAAATGTTTGCAAATGGTTTGACCAAGCCATTTTGCTAGGTAAGGTTCCTGGACCTTTTTCATTTACGTCTAAGCAATCAGGTAGACCGTGACCAAATGTAAAACTACATCCGAATACAACTAATTTATACTTGTTAAGTTCCATACGTTTTTCCTTGCACCTGTATCAAAATCAAAATCCCAATAGTCAATGTCCTTTTTATACCAGTCAGCAACTTTTTCATAAGTGCTATTGTTATATAAAGTCCTATAGTCTTCCTTTATACTTGTAACATTCCTTGATCTAGGCATTTCTGTCATGTCAAAGTATTTAAGCACATCTTCTTTTAGATGTTCCACTCGTAATATATCACAACGAACTTTACCGTTACTATCAGTAACATGATCTAATTGCGGATGCCAACCTCTAATAGCTCTATACCATGTATATTTTTTATCAATCCATTTGCCACGTTCATATAAAAAATGTTCTAAAGATCGTGTATCAGCATATGATGGATCAATATTTCCTCTTTGTACTGCTTCTTTAGCAAACAAATATCTACTAACAACTTTGCTCCATGGATTGCGTACAACGGCAAATGCTTGATATTGATCTGTAATAACACAATTAACATCTCTCCAACGTGCATGTTCTACTCCTTTAACATCACGCTCGCCATACTCTTTCATAGTATTATTAAAATCTTTAAAGTTTGCAATCCATTTTCGATGTACAGGAACAATCTTATCTTGAAATACTTCACTGCCGCGAATAGTCATGCCTGCATTTTTTGGAATATGTATAAAAAGTTTTTTCATTAGTACTTTGTATAATCCTTTTCTTCTACAACATCTGAATTTGTAATCACATTAATCATTTTTTTAATTTTAGCACGATCGTCATTTTTTATATATACGTCTCTTGCTAGTCTAACAAATTTTGCACCAAAAATTTTATCAGCTTCGCATTTACGTTTACCATTTTCTATATCCCAAAGTTGTTCGTTAATTGACTCTAATTCTGCAACTAGTGCATTAACTTCTGGATCGTTACTAAATGCTTTGCTTTCTAAATATGCAAGTTCTTTGTTTACGTTTTCTAGTTGTTCTTTATCTGTAAGTTTCTTTTGTTTGATTTTTAGTATAGTAATTTTATCAAATAATTCACCAACAGATACTTCAATTGATACCATCATTTATTCTAATCCCGTTGTCTTTAGCCCTATGCATGTGATGACTCCAGCGGTCTTTAGGACTTAAAGTATATATGTGAATGTTCTCTGGAGCAAAGTAAACTTGTGACATATGTAGAAATCCGCTGTCAACACCAACATGGTAAGTTGCCTTTGACATTGCATATGCAATATGTTTCAAGCTATCTCTTAGTAGTACATCTTTTGATTCGCCACCTACAACTACTACTTCATAGTCTTTATACTTGTCGAGTATTGCTTGTCGTTGTTTTGGCTTAATCATACGCTTCTTAGATGTACTATCAAATTGTACAGTAATAAATTTTTTAGGTAATTTTATGTCTTGTGGTTGTGCATCAAGTTGTGGAAAATAACGCAAGTAGGCAGTAAGATCTATACCTTCTTTTGGTTCAAAGCGTTGCGGATAGTCTGCGTACACTTGTGCGTGTGCATCATAACCTTGCTGTCTTACGTAGTTTACAAAGTCAATATTATCTTTTGGTTCACAGTTAAGGTGTGGCATTATTGCAACACTATCTTTAGGAAACAAATTTATTATTTCTGGCCAACTTTCCGGCTTGTGTCTATTCCACTGATACTTTGTAAGATGTAATGTTACAGGACTATTTTCCATTAGTCCATAATTATACGAAAGCAGAATACTGTGTATTCTATCTCCTAAACCTGGTGCACCGTAATGAAAGTTTTTCTTAACAGTGCTGTATGCTCTCATTACTAAATGTTTCAATTTATTACACTCATTAAGTCTTGTACGTTTTCGCCTTTTTGTGGGAGTAAGTCTTTAAGGAAAAAATGTATGAAATACGCTTTAGGTATTTGCTTGTCATCTATACCCTTAAATAATCCGTTCCATCGCCAGTCCATATTAAGCGTAGGAATTTTTTCTTTCTTCACCCAATAGTTCAACAACATTTGATCAGTTGACCATTTACGATAACCAATGCCGTCAACAAAATCTTTGAACTCTGGCCTTCGTATAAACTGTTCAGCAGTTTGCCCTTTAAGATAAGGCAAAAACTTTTGGCTGTTTATAACCATCATTCCCATGTTGTAAAATTCAGCACCAAGCTCATTCCATTTCCAATCTACATCTTTTAAATTTTCAAATGCGGCCTTGCTGTATTTTCTAATTTTACTTTTATACTTTTTTGCACAAGGCAGTTCACGTTCTGCTACTGCGCCAAACGCATATTCTTCAGTCAGGTCTTCAAATATATTTGGTGCTGTTGGTCTAATATAAATGTCACTATCTATTATAGCAACTTGATCGTATTTGTGCAAGTGTGTAAATGCATTTTCTTTTTCGTATATAGGCATGTAACCTAACCGTTCTACAGCTTCTTTACTACGTCCTGTACGAGTCATATCTGGTCTAATTTTTAAGATTGGTTCGTTTTGTACAATATGTTCAATGTTATATTTTAAGCAATATTGTCTTACGCTTTCAATACAATGCAAGTACAGTTTGCTTTGTGCACCAACTGCTACTTGATAAATCATTCTCTTCATGATAAATCCTTTGTAAAACTTACATTAGTTTTATATGTAACTTTGTTGTACTTATCGAACTGCATATCTACTATACCATCACATAACATCCAATCAGCAGGCATAACACCGTTAGCATCTACCCAGTCTAATATTTTTTTAGCACCTGTTGGTGTAATTCGATATGCTCTTGCACCTTCATACCAATTACCTGCCGGAATTGGTTTGGCTTTATTGAATCCTTCAAACTTATATACATCACAATCGATATATTGTCCCATTGGTTTTTCGAATACCACATCATGTTCAAATATACAAATGGGCGTATTTGTAGCGTAGCATTTTTGCCACAATAACCATTGACTAAGAAAACAACCTTGTGTACCCGGACGTTCTAATAATCTTTTTGCTTTTTTGTGACTATTAGGTTTTAAATTATAATCGGCTAGGCCAGTTTGTGTTCCGTTTACACCTTCAAATAGTTGTAACTTCCAACCACGCATTGTGCCCGTTTCCATAGCACGATTTGCCATACTTACGCTATCAGGATAATTTGACAAATAAATTACAAAACCTTGATTATTTTCCATCTTTTACCTTGGCTATCTCTTCTAACGTTTTATGGTACAAATCGTTAGGTAACCATTTAAGTTGAGCCGCTTTATATTTTATATCGTTCTTTTTATTACCTTTGCCTGTACTGAAGATATCATCTTTCTTAATACCCCAAGCATTCCATTTATAAGGAATATTATTATATGGCAAATTAAAATCAACCTTCCATTCACGTACAACGTTTTTTAGCACATCTTGATCAATATACCAATAGCACCCTTTTTCAAAACCTTCTATAAGTCTAGTTGCAAATAAATCTCTAAATTGCATTCCATTAGGACCTAAACCCAATGTTAATGCACTTGCAATAAACACTGCTGGATCTTTTGGTTTTGGCATAACTCCTACAAACTTTGTTAAGTCTCTAAATTTAGATTGATGAAAACCATTACGAAGTACACTATCACAATCAATTTGTAATATATGTGTGTCTTGATTTTTAAATAATTGATTAAGACGCATAAATCTAACACTTGCTAGATATGTACGTCTTGCAATGTAATCCATATCAGCAGTTTTAAATATACTCATTCCCTCACGCATTCGATGTTTATCTTTGCGTAAGTTAACATAGAAATCGTTGTTTACATCTTCCCAAGTATATGTAAATTTATTATGTTTTGTAAATTCTTTTAATACTTGATGATTTATATTTCCTTCATTTATAATATGTACGTGTACATGTATCCAACCTATTGTACCAAAAATACTTTTAGCAAGAGCATATCCATGTTTATAAAAATAGTCATAATCACAACTAAAATATATTACGTCTTGTTGATGTGCAGGAGAACATTCTCCTTGTAATGGCGGTAATCTAAACATCAATTGCTATCCCTGGTCTGTATCCTATGATAGCATTTTTTTCACCTCTACCAATTTTTCTTATCATTCTATAACCAAGTGGAGCAAGTATTTGTCTAATGCTATCAGCATGAAAGCCATAACGTGCAGGATGATCTTTACATTCGTATAATATAATAGGCTTACATCTTTCAATAGTATTATATCCGCCTTGTGCTACAAAAGGTTCATAACCTTCTGCATCAATTTTTATAAAATCTACATTTTCTAAATTATAAAAGTCTAAAGGCTTTACTGGAATATCACCTTCTCGTTGGCTAGGGTGTACATGTGTACTAAAACTTTTATTCGTAGTTTTTATTGAAACAGATTCTTCTCTTGCACCAAGACCTACAGGATATGTTGTTACATTTGTAACATTACGTTTTTCTAAATTATAATTCATGCATTCATAAATTTTAGGATGAATTTCAAATGCATGTACATGTTCAAAACTTCTACACATTTGATATGCAGTAATACCTACATGAGCACCTACATCAACAGCAGTGCGCCATTTTGCACAATAGCTCATTGCAGTTACAAGCTCAATGTTTTGATAATTGTTTATATCTCCATTGCCTTGTTTTTTTGCACTTTTTAAACATATATCGTTCTTTATAGAACGCCAACCATCTACTTCATTATACATCATTCTCTACCTGATACTTAAATGTTATATTCCATGCAGTACCGTTTTCGTATTCTTTTCTACTAAACTGACTATGTGCAATATGTTCTAACATAGGCTGTCTGTCAAATCCAAACTGTCCTTGCCAATGTTCAACTGCACTTTGTCCTAATACTTCAATAGGTTTACCTAAACACAATGCTTCAACTACTGCCATACTATGATATGTAATAACTTTTTTTGCATTTTGCATCATAGGTAAAATCTCTTGAAAACGTTGTCTACGTTTTCCTTCTTTCTCTCTTATTACTAATTTTTGTGGAAGAGCATCATAATGTCTAACAGTATCTGTACGCCACGTTTGATAATCTTGTCCTAAGTATTTAAATATATTACTATTGTTAGGCATTACTAAAAGATTGTAATCACCTTCTTCATTCCAGTCTTGCCATAACTTGTCGTCCATTTCTAAAAGTCCAATTCTGCTTTCACCTATAGGAGGACGTACTTTTGTATTCTGTAATGAATTGTAACTTATTCTATAATACTCTGGAGTTTTATGTCTATGATTACCTATGTAACCATTATCTATATGAAAAAAATTAATGCGTCTATCTCTTGATATAGCATCAAACACCCAATCATCAAAAGGATGACTAAATGCTAAAAATCTGTCTAATTGTATTTCTTCTGGACGTTCAATTGTTATAGTATCGTAGTTTCTATATAAGTCTATAAAGAGTTGTCCACGTAATCTTTTTGAATTAGCTGGTACTTGAAATTTATAGGCTGGCATCTTCCATACCCGCAACTCTTAATTTAACAACGTTTGTAATTTGCCATTGTTTTTGATCAAGACCTTTTAACAAGCCTAGCCATTTGTTACGTAGTAGTGCAAACTCATTAATAATCTTTTCATAGTCAACAACGTCTGCTTCGCCGTCAACATACTTCTCAACATCTCTGCTAGACAAAGCACGTTGATAATTTTCAAGATATTTTTTGAAAAATGAACTACGCAGTCTGCGTAGCTCAATATTTAGGTAATTAAGAATAGCTTCAATTTCTTGGAGTTGATTAAATCTATGTTCAACGATGCCGGGCATTTCTGCCGCGGCACGTTCAACGTTGCCTTTCAGTTTTACTTCACCTCTGGCTTCAATTAATTGATCTTCAAAGAACTTAATTGCTTCGGGTATTTTGTTTATATCTCTAGCTACTTCAGAGTAATATCCCATTTAATCTTCCCAATCATCTTCATCATCCGGATCTTCTTCATCAAGATCTAGATAATAATTAATTGCTTGATCTAGAACATCGCAACTTCCTAATGCATCTCTAAATGTTTGATCATCTGCTCCGTAATCAGCACATGTATCTACATAAGTTTCTGCAACAGTCTCGATAGTTTTCTTGTCAATACTATCTTTAAACGTGTTCCACATATCCACAACTAAACTGCTATCCATAACATTTACTCCTGTTCGTTAGTAACTAATTCAACCGCTTCTTCAACCGGCTCATCATCTTGGGTATTTACCACAGGTGCAGTTTTCTCATTGTATTCTGACATAATCATATCCATCTTTTCAGGTTCCATCCATGCCTTACGATAGTCGAGATGTTCTTCACCTTTCAAGTCAACATATTTTAGTCTGTTGCCTTGTTTTTCTAACAAGCCTTTCTTTTCAAACAGTTCAATAAGACCACTGTAAGGATTCATTCCAGTTTCATATGGAATCTTAACTTGCACACCTTCGAAAGGTTTTGCATATCTAGTCTTCATTACCTTACAGCCAGCTCTGATACCACGTACTTCAGATATCTTATTGCCGCCTTCGTCTTCTTTTAATTTAAGTTTTTTCATTGCAACAACAATACTT
>CEOO01019699.1_pt1 | contig 20659 bp, 15 predicted proteins | sample 530321 | NCBI WGS metagenome assembly CEOO01 (sample SAMEA2619927, study PRJEB7988) | marine metagenome | biome: marine biome (ENVO:00000447); feature: surface water layer (ENVO:00002042); material: "saline water (ENVO:00002010), including plankton (ENVO:xxxxxxxx)" | depth 5 m
AGTACCGTCAAATCAACAGGCGCCCCCGGGGTAGGCTTCGCACCATTGGCAATCGCATCGGCTAGACGCCATAAGATTCCGGCAGTGAATTTCCCCCCCTCTACGGCGACTATCCGGTTCACCGCCAGATTAAGCAAAGCGTTGTTGAAGCGTGTTTGCGCCGACAAAGGCGCTTCGCTGACAATCGGCTCGATTCGACGCTCTAGAGTTTCCATGGCCAGTTCAACTGCCCATGCGTCATATTCGGCTCGTCCAAGCTTATTCATCGCCACAGTGCCCCCATTGAGAAATAACCCATAACTTGCCCCTCGCTATTGTATTGATAATCATTCTCATTTAGATTTACGATGAATTCAATACCTAATTAGGTTTTCCCATGCACGAGGTCAGTTCCGATAAACCATCCGCACAGGCAAATGCCGTAGAAATTGAAACACTGGCTGCTGCAGGTCAGTTTTCGATCTTCGCAATCCGCGTGTGGTCCTCGGCAGCAAAGCAAAGAATGCCCATCGAACATGCACTGGGACGGTTCTTTAACGACTTCAGGTGCAGCCCTGCATTACCGTTATTCGATGAATGTATGGCTCTGCTCGCAGTATCCGCGATTAGAAAAGTCGAAATAGGTTGCTGTCCGTCGAATATGTACGTTGTTGCGGACGAGGACATTTTATTGCGTTGCTTTGCCGCCCTAGAGCGCGGGACCACCGATAAGGCTGAGAAGATCATCGGCGAGATAATTATATCGCCGCTAACAAAAACCTTTTGTCGCTCCGCTCTACTCTATGTTCAACATCTCAGCGATGCGGGACTCGCCTTTACACGCCCGGTTAATCTATCGGTGGTTAATACATGAGACGCAATAGGCGACTTGAAGACGCCATACAACTGGGGAAACTCACCGCTGTCTGCTTAACGGCATTGCTCCTCTACGGACTAAGTTGGGTACCGTTCTTTTAACTGCGCAAAAGCGAAAAAGACAATCGGTATCAGCAACCCCTCATAAACCTCGACGATCCGGCTTATTGATTAGGCAAGCTCCCGCAGCTCCCGCACAAGATCTGGCGGCGCGTCAGCAGGTAGCGATATAACATTGATCGGCCCGGAGAATCGGCTTTGCACAGCGTCTCGAATTTCGCTGTATCGACCTACCGCGCAAAATTGGTGAACCACGTCGTCGGGGATTTCCTTGGTCATCTCCTGCCATTGACCTTTTTTCGACATGTCATTGAGCTTGTGCCCAAGATCCTGCCAACCGTGGGCTTCAAAAACAGGCCAATACGACGGGGTCGAGCCATAAAAACCAACCCGCATACGCACCCACTCAAACATTTTATTTACGGCCTCGTCGTCTTCGCCTGTGACCACAAATCCACCACCAGAGATTTCGAAGTCATCACGGTTCTTACCTTTGGCGTCCAATCCCGCTTCAAGTTTAGGCAGCACCACCGCGTCTAAATATTTGCGCGTACAAAAGGCGTGCAGCATCACACCATCGCACTCTTCGGCGGCCACTTTCATCATCGCCGGCCCAACCGCCGCAATTTGGATTTTCGGCACATCGCTATGTAACGGCTCTGGAGTAAAATTAGGCGTCATCAAACTGAATTGATAATGCTCGCCTTGATAATCCAACTGGGTGCCGTTTTTCCAACAATCCCAAATTGCACGAACGGCCTGCACGTATTCCCGCATACGCGGCGCCGGCGCACTCCAAGGTACGCTGAAGCGCCGGATATTATGGCCCTTAACTTGGCTGCCTAGCCCGAGCGTAAAATTGCCGTTGGAAGCTCGCTGCAAATCCCACGACATATTCGCCGCCACCATCGGGCTGCGCGCAAAGGCAATGGCGATACTGGTGCGTAGCTCCAAGGTCGAGGTATGTGCCGCGGCCACAGCCAACGGCATAAAAGCATCTTGCCGATTTTCCTGGGTGGATATGCCACTGAAACCATTCGCTTCCGCTGCTTGGGCTGCCGCTCCCACCGCATTGAGGTCATGGGCCGGAATTCCAGTATTGATCTTCATTGGCCGTTCTCCAGAGACTTGGATTTATTACTGCTGCTTTTCTTGGGCGCGTTTAAAGCCATCGCGCTCCATCATGCTCGCTAGGTAACGCTGGCAATTCGGCTTATAGCGCTCATCAAGACCAAGGGAGCGACCTAGAAACAGCGCATAATGCACAGCAATATCCGCCATGGTGAACTTATCGCCTACTAAAAATTCTTTACCCTCTAATGCCATTTCTACCGAGCGCAAGCGCGATAGATACCAGATTGAATAATCCTCTACCACCTGAGGAATACGCCGCTCTTCTGGCTCCAAACGGGTGTATCGCAGCACTAGGGTTTGCGGAAAAGTTAGGGTGGCATCACTGCGATATAACCAATTTAAGTACTCGCCATAGCCAGGCTCATCGACCCGTATACCCAACGGCGAGGGGCCATATTTATCGACAAGATATTGGCAGATACCAGACGACTCGGTCATGGTCACATCGCCATCAATAAAGGTGGGTACCGTGCCCAGAGGATTAAGATCCAGGTAACCGGGATAAGTAGCCCGAGGCGGGAACTCCATATTGATGAGTTCGTAATCGAGTTGCATTTCTTCCAACGCCCACAAGGCCCGTAAAGACCGCGCATCTCTGCAGTGGTATAGCTTCATTAATTTTCTCTCTTGTTGCTGCGCAGATTACTGCGCACGTTCATGATCACTGCTGGCCGCTACACCGCCTCATCAAGTAATAGTGGCGCTAACAATTCGCGATGATATGCGGTATCGCCAAACTGATACTGACACCAAAGGGCACGGCGCAAATACAACTGGGCATCGCATTCATAGGTGAAACCAAAACCACCATGAAATTGCACAGCCCGGTCTCCGGCAAAAGCAAAGGCCTCACTGCCCTGAGCCTTAGCCATACGCACGGCTTCCTCAGCAGCGTTTGTATCACCGGCGGCCATTACCGTGGCTGCGTGGTACAGGTGCGAACGACACGCTTCTAATGACAGAAGTATTTGCACCGACGGATGTTTTAGCGATTGGTAACTGCCAATGTACTCATCAAATTGCTTGCGCGTGGTGAGATAATCGATAATCACATGCAGTACGCCTGCTAAGCCACCGGACATCTCGGCCACCAGCAATAGCATGGCTGCTTGTTCCAGAGCGGCAAAATCTGCCCCATCCAGAAGTTGCCTTTGCGGTACTGAGATTCCATCGAGCTGCAACGTATAACTACGCCGAGTTTCATCGATTACCACCTCACGTGTCAGCGCCCCTGGCGGTATTTGATCTGCCTGAATCAAGACCAAACGCGCTGCGCCGTCGAGCATAACCGACACCACCATGACCTTAGCCTGAGGCGCATCCAGCACAAAGCACTTAGTCCCGGTCAGAGTTAGAGCATCTCCACTTGCGGTAGCGGTTGCAGCAATTTCTTGCAGTCGCCAATTGCCGTCCTCCTCGGTCAGTGCAACAGAGGCAGGCGCACCAGCGGCGATTTCGCCCAGCCACTGACTCTTTTGTTGCTCAGTACCGCTGGTAATTAGGGCTTGGGCGGCCAGCGTGGTCGCTACAAAGGGTGACCCCATCAAGTGCCGGCCCATGCTTTCAACAATGGGTACGGCGTCAGCCAGATTCATACCCAAGCCACCATACTGTTCTGGAATCGTTACCCCAAGCCAGCCCAACTCGGCCATAGCCTGCCAAAGTTCTGCTGTGGTGCTGTGTTCTTGTGCTATTTGTTTTCGTACCGCATCGATGGGCGAATGAGTACGACAAAAATCTGCTGCTGTCTCCAGCAGCATGCTTTGCTCTTCGCTAAATTCTATTGTTGCCATATGCCCCCCTACTTCGGCAGGCCGAGCACGCGCTCGCCAATAATGTTGTGTTGAATCTGACTTGTGCCGCCGCCAATGGTTCCGGAAAAAGCGTTCAGATAAGAACGCTGCCACATACCGCCATCAACCGCCTCGCTGCTGACATAGCGAGCGCCATTGGCGCCCTGTAACGATATCGCGAACTGGCACATACGACGTTTCAGTTCACTCGAACGCAACTTACCGGACATACTGACCGCAGTAGGCCAGTCACTGGCCAAGGCTGGCACGTTAGAACGTGTAGCCATTAGCGCGTTACTGCGAGACTCGGTAATTAAATCAACCAACTGCCCGCGCACATGCGGATCCTCGATGGCCGGGCGTCCATTGCGCTTGGCGCGCCGTGCCAGCTCCACAATGTCGTTAATACTGAGGTCCATCATCGATAAACCACCGGCTTGACCACCTACAGCACCGCGCTCAAAAGTCAGCGTGGTCATGGCAACTTTCCAACCCTCGCCCTCCTTACCCATAAGACTCGACGCAGGAATACGCGCATCATTAAAAAACGTCTGGCAAAACCCATATTCGCCCGTCAGCTTCTTGATCGGACGCGGTTCAACGCCCTGAGCGTCCATTGGCGCGAGGAAAAAACTCAGGCCAGCATACTTATTTGGTCCGCCCGTGGCGGTGCGGGCCAGCAGAATCATGTATTTGGCATAACTACCGAGGCTGGTCCATATCTTGGAGCCATTAATAACGTATTCGTCACCGTCTTTGACCGCACGGCATTGCGCACTACCCAAATCCGAACCGTGGTCAGGTTCGGAAAACCCCTGACACCAAATATCTTCGGCGCTGAGAATGCCTTTAATGTATTTCTGTTTTTCTGCTTCCGTGCCCATATGCAGAATCAGCGGTCCCGCCCAATTCAAACCAATGGTGTTGGGCAAGAACGGCACCCGATGCTTGGCCATTGTGCGCGTGGCAATATCCTGAAAGGCTTGGTCCACCCCGCCACCACCGTATTCTTCCGGCCACGCCATACCCACATAGCCGGCCTCGTAGACTTTATTCTGCCAGTCGCGCAAATATTCAAACTGCTGGTCAGTGCCGACCTCCATAAAGGTTTCCGGCAGAATGAAATCCGGTGTCGCCGGTTTGTTTTCTGCAAACCAGTGATCGGCCTGCTGCTCGAACTCTTTTAGTTCTGCCTTGGTCACGGACATGATCTTCCCCTTATTATCTTTGTTTGCCTTAATTTTCTCGACGCGTTTTGACTTTTTGTCTCTTTATGCCGGGCGCTGATTTACTGATTTCCCATCTGCCCTTGGCGCTTTCAGCTTCGACCTAGCTATTATTCCTTCAACTCCATTAGCGGCGCGATCAATTCAATCCATTTACGCACATAGTCAGCAGTAGTCGCAGAAGTCACGCCATATTGTTCTTGAATCAGCAAGCCCCGCATAAAACTACGGGTCATATTGAGCAACATCACTACCTCTTCAGCATCGCCACTTACCGATCGGTACCGAGCTAATGACTGTTGGTCGAGCTTTTGCCCCCAATCAACAAGGTCTGACGCAATACGCTGCCGCAATGCCGAGTCTGTTCGCGCCGCATTCAGCACCTCCATAAGCGCACGATATGCCGGCGTATTAATAAAACGCTGCCACGCTTCGAGCAGTGCATCTTCTACAGTCTGCGGCTGGGTCGCGCGCGCTTGCACGGTGCGCAACAAAAGCGTGTCTACGGTCGCCGCGATCAAATCTTCCTTGGTATGGAAATGGTGCTGTACCGCACCTTTCGAAAAATCAGCCATCGCAGCGACACGCTTGAGCGATGTTTCGGCATAGCCCACCTCTGCGAGGGACGCGATTGTCGCATCGCATATAGCCATTCTGGCACGCTCACTCTTTGCTTGTTGCAACCCAACTTCTAGATTCACATGCCCCCCAAAAAACCGAGCAACGCCGTTGATTACCTGTAAATTATCGGCTCAACTGGCGCCAAGTCATTCTTCAAGTTAGCACAAAAAAACATTTTAAAAACCTTCTGGCCGGCTTTTTTTTCTGCTACTTTTGGCGGACAGTTAATCGCAAGTTTGATCATTCAAGCTGTAAATATTGCTCTCGGGGGGGAGGACTTAATGCCTGTTTTGAACTCGAAGCTGGACCTCAAGGACAGCGTTTTTCAACAAAATAAAGCCGACATGGTGGCAACACTTGATGAGCTGCAGGCACTCTATGATCAGGCTGCCGAGGGCGGCGGCGAAGAGGCGGTGGCGCGCCTGCGCACCCGCGGCAAAATGCCCATACGCGAACGCATTGCCCACGTGCTGGACCGCGACTCGCCATTCTTAGAGATTAGCCCCCTTGCGGCTTGGCGCTCTTCTTTCGACATCGGTTCTGGATTCGTAGTTGGTATTGGCGTAATCGAAGGTGTTGAATGCGTGATTCTCGGCCACGATCCCTCGGTGCGTGCTGGCGCGTTCAATGCGTTCAACTCCAAGAAGCTCATGCGTGGCCTGGAGATCGCTCGCGAAAACCGCATGCCTTACGTGCAATTCGTTGAGAGCGCCGGAGCCGACCTTAGAGGCGAGGAGAGCGATGGCGGTGATCCGAATAAAGCAGCTGAAGCGTCAATTCGCCGGGAACTTGGCCACTTTGCCGAATCCGGCCGACTGTTTTATGAAATTTCCGAACTATCGAAACTGCGCATTCCAACCATTTCTGTGGTGTTTGGCGCAGCAACAGCCGGTGGTGCCTATCAACCGGGTATGAGTGACTACAACATCATGGTCAAAAATCAGGCCATGGTGTCATTAGGCGGCCCACCATTGGTAAAAATGGCTACCGGCGAGGATGCCAACGCCGAGGATCTCGGTGGCGCCGACATGCATACGCAAATTTCGGGTTTAGGTGACTATCTGGCGCAAGACGAAATGGACGGCATTCGCCTATGTCGAGAAGTCGTCTCACATTTGAACTGGCGCAAACTCGGACCTGAACCCAATCCAGAATTTGATGAACCGGTGCACGATCCAGAGGACATGCTGGGATTAGTGTCAAAAGACCTGAAAACCCCGCTAGATATCCGTGAAGTCATCATGCGCGTGGTCGATGGCTCAAAATTTGAGGAATTCAAACCTCTGTACGGCCCAACCGTCGTATGCGGCTGGGCATCCGTACAAGGATTTCCGGTCGGCATCGTCGGCAACAATGGCGCTTTATTTTCTGAAGCAGCCGAGAAGGCCGCACAGTTTATCCAGCTATGTAACCAGATCGATGTGCCCATCTTATTTCTACACAACATCACCGGCTTTATCGTCGGCACTGATTTTGAGCAGGGCGGGATCACCAAGAATGGCTCGAAGATGGTCAACGCCGTGTCGAACTCCACAGTACCGCATATCACCATTATCGTTGGTGCATCCTATGGTGCCGGCAACTATGGTATGAGCGGACGCGCATTTGGCACCAAATTCACTTACATATGGCCATTTTCAAAAATAGCTGTGATGGGTCCGTCAGTCATGGCGGGCGTTATGACCATTGTTGGACGCGGCGCGGCGGCACGACGCGGCATTGAATTCGATGAGGAAGCGGACGCCCAACGGGCTGCATTTGCTGAACACTGGGCCGAGGAGCGATCCAAAGGCTTGTACGCCACCTCAAGGGTCTCTGATGACGGCATGATCGACCCTAGAGATACGCGCAATGTTATCGCGATGTCCCTGTCAGCTTGCCACAACAACAGCGTTAAGGGCACCAAGGAGTACGGCACATGGCGCATGTAATCACACCAATCACACGCTTACTGATTGCCAACCGCGGGGAGATAGCGCGACGCATCATTCGTACGGCTCACGATATGGGTATCAGCACCGTAGCGATCTACGCCGATGGCGATGCCCAAGCACCCTTTGTAAAGGAAGCCGACAGCGCTGTTGCGTTAGACGGCCGCACAACCGCAGAAACTTATCTGGACGTAGATAAAGTGCTGGCGGCTTGCGCACGCAGCGGTGCCGATGCCATTCATCCCGGGTACGGATTTTTGTCGGAAAACGAAGCCTTTGCACAGGCGGTTATCGATGCAGGCATCAAATGGCTTGGACCCACCCCAGAAGTAATTGGCTTGATGGGAGATAAATTGTCCGCCAAGCGACTTATGGACGAAGCCGGTGTTCCCACACTGCCAGGTATTGAGATTTCCGCCGACACCGACATCGCTGCGGCGGCCAAAGAAATTGGCTACCCCGTTTTAGTAAAAGCCTCCGCAGGTGGCGGTGGCCGCGGCATGCGAGTCGTGGAACAAGAGGCAGACCTACTCGGCGCAGTAGAGGGCGCAAAACGCGAAGCCGGCAGTTCATTCGGCGACGACACCGTATTCTTGGAGAAATGGCTGGCTGTGTCCCGACATGTGGAGATCCAGATCCTCGGCGACACCCACGGCAATTTAGTCCACTGCTATGAACGTGAATGCTCTATTCAACGCCGCCATCAAAAAATTATCGAAGAGGCCCCCTCACCCGCTGTTACCGACGCAATTCGCTCGCGCATGGGTGATGCAGCTATCGCTGCGGCAAAAAAGTTAGGCTATTCATCTGCCGGCACAGTGGAATTTCTGCTCAGTGGCGAAGACTTTTACTTTCTCGAGGTAAACGCTCGGCTGCAGGTAGAGCACCCAATAACAGAAGAAATCATTGGTAAAGATCTAGTCCGCGAGCAAATTCGCGTGGCCGAGGGTGAAACACTGTCTTTCACTCAAGACGATCTCAGCATTAACGGTCATGCCATCGAGGCACGCTTGTACGCCGAAGACCCAGCCAAGGGGTTTTTGCCGGCGCCAGGCCCCGTTCTAGCTTGGACACCGTCAACAGTTGGTAAGGCACGCTTCGACTCAGGAGTGGAAACAGGCAGCGAAATCAGCACCCAATTTGATCCGATGATTGCCAAAGTCATCGTCCACGCACCTAGCCGCCGAGAAGCGGCCGGTCGCCTAGCACGGGTGCTTGAGACCACCGAGATCCAAGGACTGCGCACCAATCGAGATTTTTTGGTGGCAACACTGCGTACCGGGGAGTTTCTTGCCGGTGATACAACTACCGACTTTATTGAGCGCGTAGAACCTGCGCGCACACGGGACATTGCCCGCCAAGAACTGATCGAAGCGGCTATTGCCGTGGCTATGGAATCTCAGGCTCAGCGCCGCAATAAAGCAAAGGTTCTACGCAGCCTGCCCAGTGGCTGGCGTAACTCGACTATGCCAATGGAGCAGTTGAACTTTCGCTGCGGCGACGATGACATTGAGTTGGCGTACCGACTGCACCGAGATGGCCGCTTTCGCCTGATCTGCGACGAAGAGGAGCATCTGATTGAGGCTTATGAATGCGGTTCCGGGACTGTCGATTTAGACGACAATGGAAGACGCCTGCAATTCACAGTTCAAGCCCATGGGAACGATTGGCTAGTACACAGTAACGCTGGCGATCTGGTGTTACAGCAACAGCCACGCTTTCCAGACACCAGTCTCGACGGCAACACGGGCGGCCTTACCGCTCCCATGCCCGGTTCGGTCTTAGCAACCGAGGTGGCCGCCGGCGCATCAGTCGCCAAGGGCGATTTGCTGCTCATTATGGAAGCCATGAAGATGGAACACCGCATTACCGCTCCGCGCAATGGCGTGATCGATGCAGTGCATGTATCTGTTGGCGATCAGGTCGATAACGGCCAGTTATTGGTCTCTATGGCCGAAGAGTAAGGAACCTACCTATGCCAACAACCGAAGCAACACTGTACGAAGTTAAGCAAGGCGCTGCGTGGATCACTCTCAATCGACCCGAAAATCGCAATGCGCTGTCGTCTGTATTGGTGACCGAATTATACGACCACTTAATGGCGGCTAATGCTGACGACGGCGTGCGCAGTATTGTCATTACCGGAAACGGCCCGGCCTTTTGTGCCGGCGCAGATCTAAAAAGTCCTCCTGGCCAATTGTCCGAAGGATCAGACCGCGCAGTCCCCTATGCAGACGTGCTCACCACGATCATAGATAGCCCTAAGCCAGTGATCGCCGCTGTCAACGGCGCTGCTTTTGCCGGAGGCCTTGGTCTGGTTGGCGCCTCCGACATCGTTGTGACTCGAGAAGATGTGCAATTCAGCTTTAGCGAAGTACGGATTGGCGTTATTCCCGCAATCATCTCCGTAGTATGCCTGCCCAAGCTTGGTACTCACCATGGCATGAAATTATTTTTGACCGGCGAGCGCTTTGACGGACCGCAGGCCGTGGCCATGGGATTAGCCCACCGAGCAGTGAGTGGAGACGATCTGCATGCCGCGGTGCAAGAAGAAATCGACATGATCAATATGGGCGGCCCAATAGCGGTCCAAGAATGTAAGAAGTTAGTACGCCGCGTACCTCAGTTGTCCCTCGCCGACGGGTTTAAAGAAACGGCTGAGTGGAGTGCAAGAATGTTTCGCTCTGAGGAGGGCGCTGAGGGCATGGCTTCATTCCGCGAAAAACGCAAACCATCCTGGGTGCAAAACTAAAATCAGGCATAAGTGGAGTCGGAGGGGATCATGACCGAGGTAATACGCATAGGGAATTGCAGTGGCTTTTACGGTGACCGATTAGCTGCCGCGCGAGAAATGATCGACGGCGGTCCAATTGACGTGCTCACAGGCGACTACCTTGCCGAGTTAACGATGTCGATTCTGTACAACCAGCAGCAATCCCGCGGCGAGAACATGGGCTACGTAGGTACGTTCTTAAAGCAACTCAAAGAGGTCGCAGCGGACTGCAAAGCGCGCAACATAAAGATCGTTACGAATGCTGGCGGCCTAAACCCTAAGGGCATGGCAGACGAAGTTGAAAAGATTCTTGCTGAACTCGGCGTCGACGCCAAAGTGGCCTACATAGACGGCGACAACTTATTACCAGACCTTGAGGCCTTGCAGGCCGATGGCGAAAAATTCACAAATTTAGATACCCAAGTTGATTTGTGCGACAGCACTCAACAGGCTCTGACGTCGAATGCTTATCTGGGCGGCTGGGGCATTAAGGAGGCGCTAGACCAAGGCGCCGATATTGTTATTTGTCCAAGGGTAACGGATGCTGCTGTGGTTATTGGCCCGGCCGCTTGGAAATTTAACTGGCAACGCGACGACTATGACGCACTGGCCGGGGCGCTAACGGCCGGACACATCATAGAATGTGGCGCTCAATGTTGCGGCGGCAACTACGCATTCTTTGAAGAAGTGCCAAGCTTCCGCGATGTTGGCTATCCAATTGCTGAGATTGAGGCCGACGGCAGCTTCACCATCACCAAACACCCAGGCACCGGTGGCTTGATTTCCGAGGGCACAGTAAAGGCTCAGTTGCTGTATGAAATTTCCACCCCCGCCTATTACAACCCTGATGTGATCGCGCACTTCGATACTTTGCAGATCGCCCAAGCAGGCGCAGACCGAGTTTATGTCAGCGGCTGCCGCGGTAGTACGCCGCCCCCTACCCACAAGGTTTGCTTCAATACTCGCGGACCGTACAAACAGTCTATGGAGACTCTGCTCACGGGGCTGGACATCGAAGAAAAAGCCGAGCGCTACTTGGATGCAATCTTCCACAATCTCGGCGGTCGCGAGCAATTCGACGATGTTGATGTGCAATTAATTCGCAGCGATCACGATGACCCTGACAGCAATGAAGTTGCACACGCTGCGCTACGGGTAACCATTACTCACTCCGACCCCGACAAGTTCGGGCGCATGTTTGCGGCCAAAGTAACTGAGCTGGGACTTGCCGGCATACCTGGAAATACCGGCCGCGGTGCAGCAGGATTCAGCGGCGGCCCGGCGATTTACCATTGGCCTGCCTTGATCGACAGTCAGAAAATTACTGAACATGTGCACATCGGCGGCAAGTCGATCGAAGTACTGCCCACTCAGCGCTTAGGCCTGGAAGATATTTACTATCAGCAGAATCCCGCAAATATTCAGCCCGCGCCTGCTGGCCCAACTCGTCGTATTCCGTTTGGCCGACTATTCGGCACCCGCTCGGGTGATAAAGGTGGTAATGCCAACGTCGGTGTATGGGCTGTGACGGACGAAGCGTACAGTTTTTTATACGAATACCTGACCGTCGAAGAGTTCAAGCGTCTAGTGCCCGACTTCGGAGCTTTTGAAGTTGAACGCTACGACATGCCGAACCTGCTGGCGATGAACTTTTATATCAAGGGCGTTCTGGGCACAGGCGCGGCCTCAAACCATCGCATCGATAAACAAGCTAAATCATTGGGCGAATATTTACGCGCTAAGTACATCGAGGTGCCGGAAATACTCGCTGAGGGAATCGCCTAATAGACTGGGGTTTTGCCAGCGGGGGCCTTACCTGCTGGCGCTGGTTCGCTGCATAAAGTGCGCCTCTAGGTAGTCCAACTTTGCGGCGATCACGCCAGCACGCACCTGATCCTCGTCATCGAATACCAACCACTGATCGCGACTCGCCTGATAGGCAGGCCAGCCCAATAACGATGGCCCGTTGGGATTGCCACTGCGGGCAAAATTGCTCCAATAGCCTTGCAAACGTCTGGATAGAGCAGCCATCTGGGGATCGCCCGCGGCCTCGCCACGCCAGAGGTAATAGCCGTCAACACCGTGAGGCGTGCCTGGCCATTCTTCAGCTCTGCTTGTTGGTACGAAATCTACATAGTACGCCCAAGCGGAGCGATCTCTTTTGCTCATACTACGCACCATCGTGCGGGCGGCGAGCACGTAACGATTGTCGCCAAACATTTTTTTCAAGCCGAACTCTTCGCTGACCCCAAAATCCTCGGCATAAAGCTGGCGCGCAGTAATCCAATCGTGTTCGTGAAAGCGTCTGAAGTCGTCCAATGTGATGCCCGATGCGGGTTGTACCGTTCCCTCGAAACTGCTGCCTCCCATAATTAACGGCACATCATGCTGTTTCCCCTGCCGTGCAAGCACCGCCGGCTCGCCCACCAAACCGACACCATCGACAATGGGCAGTTGGAATCCCGACAATGCGTAAATTAGCGCCGAGCCATCCAGAGCGCGCAATTGCGCCTCAGTTATAGCAGTGGGATCAACCACTGCGGCAACGCGCTCTGATAATTGTTCCGCACTTGGCATGGGTTGCAGGTCCATGCCTAAAGTTGGCAGCGCTGCGGCATTCTTAGATCGCGGTAGCGCCCAAGTTGCATAGCCGCTTTGGGCGATCGCTTTATGAAAAAGCCCATCGGCAAGCGGGCTGACCATAAGCATATTGACCGCCATACCGCCCGCTGAGACCCCAAATATAGTGACATTATCGGGATCACCACCAAACTGATGGATATTCCCTTGCACCCATTCCAGCGCCGCGATCATATCCAACAAGCCAAAACTCGCTGCACTAGCCCCCAAGGCCGGGTGCGCAAAAAAGCCAATGGGGCCCAATCGATAATTAAAGGACACCACAACAACCCCGTGCCGCGCCATAACCTCACCGGGGATTTCGCCCGAACCACTGCGAAAACCACCCCCATGAATCCAAACCATCACTGGCTGCTTGGCGGGTTGCAGTTGCTTCGACCAGACATTCAACGTCAAACAATCTTCACTGACGGCGGGCGGACGATCACCCGAAGTACGTTGCATGCAACGCGGCCCATAGGTGTGCGCTTGCAGAGGTTCCGGGTAAGCAGACGCAGGACGCGGTGGCTGCCAGCGCAAGGGGCCAACAGGAGGTTGGGCGTAAGGAATCCCGCGAAAGACCGCGATGCCCCGTTCTTCTAGCCCCTCAACAACACCATCGCTGGTTACGGCAGTATGGATGGCCTCAGCACGCGCCAGGGTACTCCAGACCACCGCAAACACCCATAACCAGACGGTGTAACGACCGACTCTCGCATAATCCATGAACGCCTCCTCCCTCGCGTTATGTTATTGCATTACGAACAAGTCGCAACGTGCATTAGCACCTACGACATCTGGCAGCGGCCTAATGATGACCAGACGCGCAGTGGGACGCCAAAACACCAATGCGGTAACCAGATTCCAGCGCTTGTGGTACATTTTCGGCTCACATAAGTACCTTACTCACTTCATCGTGGGAGCGGAGAAAGCTATGCAGAATTTTGATGTCGTTATTGTAGGTGCGGGAATCTCCGGTATTGGAGCTGCCTGCCATCTGCAGTCAGAGTGTCCTGAGAAAACCTTCACGATCCTCGAATCTCGTGGGCAGAGCGGGGGTACTTGGGATTTATTTCAATATCCGGGGATTCGCTCCGACAGCGACATGCATACCCTCGGCTTTAACTTCAAACCCTGGACCGCTGCCAAGTCCATCGCTGACGGTCCCTCGATAAAAGACTACTTGACCGAGACCATCGCGGAACATGGGCTTAGCGACCATATTCAACATGAGCACAAAGTGCTGAGCGCGAATTGGTCGAGCAGCGACAGTGCATGGACTGTTACCGCAGAACACCAGGGCGAAACCCAGAAATTCAGCTGTAATTTTTTAATGATGTGCAGCGGCTACTACAACTACGACACTCCCTACACACCAGATTTCAAAGGCCGAGAAGCCTTCCAAGGTACCGTTATCCATCCGCAGCATTGGCCTAAAGATCTAGACTACAGCAATAAAAAAGTGGTGGTTATTGGCAGCGGTGCTACAGCGATGACCCTAGTCCCGGCCATGGCTGATGACGCCGCAAGTGTAACGATGCTGCAACGCTCCCCAACCTACGTAGTAGCTCGACCAGATCAAGACAAAATCGCCAATGCCATGCGCAAGCTACTGCCCGATTCGGTGGCATACGCATTAACGCGTTTCAAAAATACGCAACTGCAGCATTTTATGTATCAGCGCATGCGGAAAGAACCGCAAAAAATGAAGAAAGCCCTGGTGGATTTGGTCAGCGACGCGCTTGGACCTGATTATGATGTGGACAAACACTTCACGCCCAAATACAACCCGTGGGATCAAAGATTATGTCTTATTCCCAATGGCGATTTGTTCAAATCTATCAAAAAGGGCAAAACTCAGGTCATCACCGACCACATCGAGACCTTCACTGAACGCGGTCTGAGGCTTGCTTCGGGAGAGGAGCTTGAAGCTGACATCATCGTTACGGCCACGGGTCTGAACATGCAAGTAATGGGCGGTAGCGCATTCTCAGTGGACGGGCGACCGGTCAATTTTGCAGACACCGTGTCCTACAAGGGCATGATGTATGCTGAGATACCCAACCTCATCCAAACGTTTGGCTACATTAATGCGTCTTGGACTCTGCGCGCGGATCTGACCGCCGAATATGCATGCCGCGTGATCAATCACATGGATCGGCTTGGCGTCCGCCAATGTACACCCCGATTGAGGGAAGAAGATGCAGATATGCCTTTGCGACCCTGGATCGAAGACTTCTCGGCCGGTTATATGCAACGCACGATGGACCTGTTGCCCAGACAGGGCGACAAAGACCCATGGCGCAATACCCAGAACTACGCCTTGGACAAGAAAATCATTCGTAAGGCACCGCTAGAAGACGGTGCGCTGCTGTTTGCTGAACTGGAACTTAGGCCGATAGGGGCAGCACCGTCTGAAGCCAAGCAGGATGCGGCTTAACCTTTAGTCGCCACCGAAGGTAGATCGACGGACTTGGTGGTAGGCAGCAGCCCACTCCTTGAACAGTTGCCTAGTCTTGTCGGTGGGATAAATCATCACTTGGCGCGCGTCCGATGCCGAAGGCTCTTTGGCAAAGAATCCGCGCCGAATGGCTTCGTCGATAAAATTCTGACGATGGGTACGCGACCGCATGTCTCGCCCAATCCGCAAGCATTCTTCTTTCGACAGCGAAGAGTGCTCCTCGCAGATCAATAGCACCCGCATGAGCAACAACAAGCTATAACGCGATCCCGCGAAGAATGCGAAAAGTTCGTCTTCGCTCTCTAGGACCACGGTAAGCAGCTTGGCAAGTCTGAGATCTAGGTCAGATATTTTTTCCTCGTCCATCTCTTTAATTCATCAACACCCTTTGAAGTTAAACGGCCCTCCGCAGTCACATGGCATTCCGGCTTTAAATATATCACCAATTTTTACCTATAAAATTTTTGTTTAAATTATATAGGCGAATTTTTACCGCACTATTTTAGTGCAAAAATTACTCTATTAATAGCAAAGCGGATTTTCTAATTTCGGGGACGATTCAGCCTAGGAAATTAGAGTTTCGTGCAACTGCATGACTTTTGGGGAGTTTTTATGCCAAAACGAACAAACCATGGACCACGCGCTTGGTTCGCTGCAACGCTCGCAGTCGCTGCACTGCTTGGATGCGGCGGCGATACAATCGACATTACATGCTCGGAGTACTATGCCGAAACGCCATCTCAGCTTAGTGAGAAGGCTCCCGGAATCCTACACGACCCAAAAACTGACTTGCTCTGGTTTCGATGTAACCTCGGACAGACTTACGTCGACGGGGCATGCGTAGGCAAACCGTCGAACAAAAATTTCGATTCGACAGTAGCCGAACTGGAACAACTGACGCAGGTTGACTCCTCCGACAACTCAGCAAAGAAACGACGCGCGGCACGCGGAACCGAGACACTCGATTTTTATGCTATTAGTTGGCGCCTTCCAACAGAGGACGAGTACGACACAATCACTGATGTTCCGTGTCATAGCCCCAAGGTTGATGTTTCCTCCTTCATCGACGTCAAAACCGACACTTACTACTGGTCGAGTTCCCAGGGCAGGAATGACACCTATGCCTGTGCGACTCGTTTACAAGATGGTCTGCGGACTTGCCAAACAAAGAAAACGAGCGTTAATCCAGCTCTCTTGGTGGCCAGCGCTCCCTAGCTCCACAAAAAGCGCTGGGGCGTTTGCTGTACCTAGCAAAAAGCCTCTTTAAGTGCAGGAGGGTCTGAGAAATGGTAGCTAGGGGGAGACTTGAACTCCCGACCTCAGGATTATGAATCCTGCGCTCTAACCAGCTGAGCTACCTAGCCACAATTCCACCGATTGGCGGAGCGGGCGAATTGTCCTCACCACTATCACCCTTGTCAATGTGATCGTTGTATTTTCAAACCCAACGAGTCGGCCGCCAGCCGCGCAATCCATTGATCAGTGCCAATTCTTGCACTGACTCAAGCTCCGCCACATGCAATACCCGTGGGGTTAACTCACCGCGCTCAAGCAATTCCTCGCGCAAGGTTCCCGGCAATAAACCGCTGCTCAGCGGTGGTGTAAACCAGTCGCGGCCGAGCCTATAGGCCACATTTGCGATATTACTTTCTGTAATCTCGCCACGCTCGTTAAATAGAATCGGTTCAACACCATCTGGCACCTCAGCGGCAGCCTGATCATAACCTGCGCGATAACTGGTCTTGTGCTTAAGGTATAGGTCCGACGAATCGACTGCATTCGCTGCCAGTCGTATCGGCTGCACCTGCTGTGGCGACGCTTCAGGCAGTTCGTTCAAGTCCACGCGAAACGCCCCCTGCACATCTAAACTTAAGCGCACTCGCATACCCTGCTCACGGACTCCGACCAGAGCCAGATCTAATGCACTGCGGGCACACTCAGGGTCCATGGGCATACCAAAAAACCGCGCACTCTGGCCCAACCGTTTTAAATGTCGCTCAAGTCGACTAAAACCTGCCCTAGGAGTCCACCGCAGTGTCTCAAACAACTCGATACTTGCCTGATGGGTTACTGCACCAAGAATCCGAGTTTTTGCCAGCATTTCCGTATGCTCTTGCACTGCTGTTGAGTCCCAAACGATGCCGCCCCCGGCGCCATACTGTGCGGTACCCGCGACTTTATTCACTGTACTGGTGCGGATAGCTATGCTGAACTGAGCATGACGGTTGGGCGCTAGATAACCAATTGCTCCGGTATAAATGCCCCGAGGACTCTTTTCTAGGCGTGCGATATGTCCCATAGCCGCTCGTTTTGGCGCGCCAGTGATCGACGCTGCTGGAAACAACGTGCGAAAAACTTCACCAACAGAGGCCTTGGTCTGTGCATGCACGGTCGAAGTCATTTGCCAAACGGTTGGATACTCTTCGACTTTGAACAGCCCGCTGACATCGACGCTGCCAGCAACCGCTATTTTGCCGAGGTCATTACGCACCATGTCGGTGATCATTAGATTCTCTGCACGGTTTTTCTGCGACCCAGCTAACCAATCCGAGGTTTGTTTATCAGCCTGGGGATTTGTCCGTCGCGACTCAGTTCCCTTCATTGGCCGCGATTGCAATTCATCGCCCTGCAAACGGAAAAATAGCTCTGGCGATGCCGAAGCAATGGCGAATTCATTCGTTTCTATAAATGCGGCATAAGGCGCATCGGCCGCAATATGACAAAAGTGTTGCCACGGATCAGCGACGGTATTGTGTAATCGCACGGTATGGTTAATTTGATAAACATCGCCAGCAGCAATGAGCTCGCGTATTTCTGCAATATCCGCAAGGTATTCATAATGCTCGGTATCTAGTTGCCAGGATGACGCGACGGGGGTTGCTGACGCCACCGGCGGTTTACATTCGGTCACCTCAGCGAACAACCCAAAACAGACTAATGGTAATTGGGCTGCGTCCTGCGTAGCCAATGCTGCATCAAAGCCCGACGCAGCTTCGTAACTCACAAAACCGGCCGCAGTCAGATGCTCGGTATTCACTAACCGCTCTATGCGTTCTAAGGCAGGCATGACCTCCTCTGGCCGATATGCCAACGCCATAGACTGCAGGTTCGAATACGCGAACCACTTTTTGCGCGTTGGTTCGTGCAGAACCAATCGTGTGATCGTATGCAAAATCGCTTAGTCGACTCTAGGTGGCCTTATTATCTGCTCATGCTGAGACCAAATGCTACCGTCCACGGCCATCAGCAGCCTTCTTTCAAGTTGAGTATGAGTGTTCTTTGTCGACGTGTAGCACTGGCTTGGATAGGCTGCTGTTTTTCCTGCAAGAGGCCCCTATGTCATTTACCCGAGCGTCTCAGACCCTCATCGCTGCATCGCTGATATCCCTTGCAACACCAAGCGCAGCAGCTGAGATAGAAGAGGTCTTGGTTACCGCCAGCCATCAGCCACAAACGCTCAACCAAATAGGTAGCGCCATCAGCCGCATCGAGGCGAACGAGTTAGCGAATCAAACAAGTACATACGTGGCCGATTTATTGCGCAACGCCGCGGGTGTCAGCGTCAATCAGAGCGGTCCCTTGGGGTCCCTGACCCAAGTCCGCATGCGTGGCGCCGAAGCCAACCATACCTTGGTCATGATCGACGGCGTGCGCGTAAACGACATAAGTCTGGGTTCGGAATTCAATTTTGCGAATTTAACCAACGCCGATATTAGCCACGTAGAAGTTTTACGCGGCCCCCAGAGCGCCCGCTACGGTAGCGACGCGATCGGCGGCGTTATTGGCATATTTACGCGACAGCGGGAATCCGCTGGATGGCACGGCGGCGCCCACTTCGGAGCCGGGCAATTCAACACCCAAGATCTTGGTGCACGCATTGGCTTTCGCTCAAATGATCCAAAGAGGAACTGGCACGCCCATCTGAACGTTGGTCAACTGAGCACGGATGGAATTGATGCATCTCCTATCGGGTCCGAATTGGATGGCTTCAACACAACTCAGGTCAGTGCCCAAGCACACATCAACTTCACTCCAGATGCGTCTATGAGCATGGTACTGCGCCAGGTCACCACAGAGAGCGAGGGTGATAAACAAGATTTTGATTTCCCAACGACCGCAACCCAAGGGTTGATCGTCGACGCTGACGAACGAGTGGATGGGGAACAACAACACCTGCACGTAAGTTACGACCATAAAATTGGTGCTTGGGCGCACCACGCTGCATTAACCCAGTCGCAAAACAGCACCGACTATCTGGTCAATGGCAACGCTACTAGCGGCCTGCGGGGAGAACGGCTACTACTCGATCTGCAGACCACTAGGCGGATCGACGGCGGCAATGCTGAACGATCTATCAACATGGGCCTGCAGAGTGAGCAGAGAGATTTCGAAAATATCTACGCCGGCTTTAGCGCCGCCAATTACACAGCAGACGATTCGCAAAATAGCGTCTTTGCTGAGTACCTGGTTGATTACGCGCAAACCTCCTTGGCCCTGAGTCTGCGCCGAGATTGGAACCAGCGCTTTGCTAACGCCACCACTGCGCGTGGCTCCATTAGCCATGTACTATGGCAGTCGTCGGCCAGCCAAAGCCGTCTGCATTTGAGTTTCGGCCAGGGCATTACTAACCCTAGTTTTTTCGAACTCTTCGGCTTTATTCCAAGCACATTTATCGGCAATCCTGAGCTTCAGCCCGAACGCTCCTCAAGCTATGACTTGGGATGGGCACAGTCCTGGGAGGGTGAACTCGCTGGCAGCGCTGCTCGATGGGATTTTGACTTAACGTACTTCTCTGCTGATCTGCAGAATGAAATTACCACTGTTTACGACGCTAACTTTATGTCTCGACCAATCAACCTAGAAACCGACAGCGACCGGTCGGGTATCGAGGTTTCCGGTAATGTTGTGATTGCCACAGCATGGCAGGTGGCTGTTGCCTATACGCGATTAACCGCGGAAGAAAATGGGATCGAAGAGGTTCGTCGGCCAAAGCATAGCGGCCAACTACGAATATCGCGGGACTTCGCCGATAGCAAGGGTCGCGCGAGCATCCAATTTTTGCACAATGGCCAGCGCACGGATAACGAATTCATTTACGCCACCGCCGCAACGAGGGTCAATTTGCAGCCCTACACCCTGACTAACATCGGCATCAGCTACGATTTACGTCCCAATCTCACCCTCAC
>CEOO01017557.1_pt1 | contig 20600 bp, 19 predicted proteins | sample 530321 | NCBI WGS metagenome assembly CEOO01 (sample SAMEA2619927, study PRJEB7988) | marine metagenome | biome: marine biome (ENVO:00000447); feature: surface water layer (ENVO:00002042); material: "saline water (ENVO:00002010), including plankton (ENVO:xxxxxxxx)" | depth 5 m
TTATACAAAATTCCTGTCTCACCAGTTGACGGTATCAAAAGTGCATCCATTAATCCTCTTGCAATTATTTCATACTCTTCTTTCAAAACCTTTCTTAGTAGAGAATTATTTTTATCATTTTTCCCACCGTAGGCATTCTCTACTTGTTCAATAAAATCTGCAAAGTAGTTTGGAAGGTCTCCCGAAAAAGTATCACCAGAGGAACAAGAATCACCCTCGACTGGTTTAGAATATCTGTTCATGCTATCGCTCATCTTTTCAATAATATATGAACATTTGAGGTCTGTTATTCCCGTCCCTCTTCCTTCAAAAGTAGTGAGTGTGAGAATTCCAGAAACAAGAGTTTCTATAATGTAGTGTCTAAACGTTGCTTTGATACATGCTTTCATCATTGCAGTTTCGAGTGGAGACATTTTTGGTTTTTCTCCATCTGGTGATGGATTCAAGTCTAGACACATTGCCTCCTGCATTCCATCTCTTACTTCTTCGATTAATTGAGATAATTTTAAAAGATGCGGGTCACACTCTGGTGTTGGTGTTGGTCCTAGATTTATAAACTCCATTATATATCTATCGTAACTTGGTCCAGATGGGTCTGCTCGAAGAGTCTGATAAGATAAATACTTTGACTTTTCCAACATCTTCATCAAGACCTTATAAATGTTATCTCTCACATTTTTTGCAATAGAAGCAGAAGCAGATTCGAATGCTGACCTTCTTCTGTCCTTTTCTTGTCTATTAATATTTTCTATTTCTAGCGATTTGTTGAATATTGCTTGAATGCAGGTTTCCTTATTTCTCGGTTTATCAGAACCAACATTTTCATTCATAAAAGATATTATGCCTTCATTGATTTCTCTTTGACCAAAATATTCTTTATCGTTAATACTGATAGAGTTGCCTAACAAGGAATCTGTTTCACAGTCTCTGTCTTCTTGAATAAAATCATAAACAGGAATAGATGGTTGAATAGGAGGTTGCTGAATCGTAGGGGGTTCTTCCTCCCTTGCATTTTCCTGTGGTGTTGGTTCGCCATTTCCACACTCATTATCTTCTAGGGAATTTGTATCATATACAGGTTGATTCATTTCCTCTTTGAGATTTTTTATTTCTCTTTCAAGTTTTGCTTGTTCTTGTTCTAGTGCATTTTTTTGCAAGTCTAAAAATCTTTGTCGAGCATAATTCAATGACGCTCGTGCTACTAATATTTCATCATCAATGGATTCCAGTCGTTCTTTTATTTGAGCGAGGCGAACTGCTTTGGCACCAATATCTTTTTTTATTTCATCAATTCTTTTTTCTTCATCAGTTCTGGTGTCTTCTATCTCCTGCGGTTCATTCATCCTGTCCAACACCTCACAGTGTGAAAGTTCTGTTACTTTTATCTTAGAAACATTTTCATTCTGTTTTTTCAGTGCCGTTTTCATTTCTTCGAGTTGGTCTAGCAAAGGACTATCCATTCCTTGCATTTGCTCGAACAATTCCTTTGCCTTGTCGATAGAACTAACTTCAACCGTTGGAATTACAATTTCTAATGAATTGTTAGTGGATTCACCAAACTCTGGTTTTTTATAAAAATCTTCAAGATGCGGTATTGGTTTTCTCTTTGTAACCAAAACCGTTTTAGTGAACTGAGGTCCGACTGGTCTGTTCCCTGGTGGTTCTGGAATCGGTCCCAACATATCATATTCTTTTTCTTCTTGTTCTTCTACTTCTAAGAAAAGATTTTGTGCATATCTCAACCCTTCCTCTGAAAAAGAATTATAAGTGCTTCTAAACATGCTAGATAAAGTAGATTCAAATGTATACTCGAACTGAGCATCCATGAAAGGCATAACGCCTGGAATAGTGTTTCCCTGCTCATCCTTTGCACAAAAAAGGTTTGGACCTCTTCTATCAGAAAGCGCATCCCCAAGAAGTTGTTCTGCTAATTCTGCGTTTCTTTGTCTCTCCCTTTCCATTTGGTCTCGGATTTCTTCATCAGTCAATCCCTTTCCTCTTAACAAGGCATCACGAACAGAAGAGTCTGGTGGACAAATAAAATCCTCTGGTAAACCTTCAATTATAGTTCCCAGTTCGTCACATATCGTCAAGTCCATAGAACCAGATACCGAAAGGAAAAAGTCTATAACCTCTTGGTCAGTATCAAGTTCTAGTTGACAATAAGAAGTTTCCAGTAGATTCTTGACGATATCGAGTGTATCTCTGTCTGGTTGCCCTCTCAATAAGTCACATAACTCTCTCAAAGAAAGAAGGTTCGCAAGGTCGTTCATCAAGTTCCTGAACATTGTCGGGTCAACAAAACCAGCATCGAACAAATCTTGCATTTTGTCTTGCAGGTCAGCGAGGACGCCTTCTAGTTCAGGAGGGTTTGGACCACCTGACTGTTCCTTGTCTCTTTTGTTACAACTATCAAAGAAAGCGCCGAGCAAGTTTCCAACAATTGAAGAAATAACTTGTGTGAGAATACCTTCTAACTGTTGGCGAAGAGTCTTGAAGAATGCATCTGAAATGTCATCTGTTGGTAAATCATCTGGTTGTAGAAAATCTAATAATTTACCTTCCTTGTGTTCCTTTTTTAATTTTTTAAATTCTTTTTCTAAAATGTCAAAATCTCTTTTCAACATTTTTAAAGAACGAACAGGTACATCTGGCATTAAACACTTTGCTGATTTTAAAGCAATCTTGCCAATATCAACTTTATTAATAAAATGCTTATATAATTCTTCTGCGTCTTTGCTGATGATTTCTCCCATTTTGGAAGACTTATCTGGACTCAGAGTAGGATTTCCAGCAAAATCTGATTGTTCCTTTCTCTTGTTATATGCCTCTTCTCTTCTGTCTACATTTGAATAATAATTGTTTTCTTTTTGAAGTTCTTCTATTGTCTTTACTTTTGGACCTTCTGCTTCTGCCTCTTCTTGATTTTTAGATTCCTCTTTTTTTGGTATAATTTTAACTGGTTTGTGGTTCACAAATGTAGTAACAAATTCTTTCCAAGGTGTTTCCAGTTCTCCCTCGACGATGAAGTTCATATTCATTATGAGGTCTTGTGTTCTTCTCTCTGAACCGATTCGAGACCTGTATTCTCTCATCTGCTCGTTGAAGTTATAAACTTCGCCATTATCTGCGTGAAACTTTACCATACCCGCTTGGGCATATTTGTTCCAATAAAGTTTTAACACTCCCTTGTCTTCAAATATCTTCTTTCCAGTCTTAGCGTAATCTGAATTTTTACTTGCAATATATTCTATATTTTTAGGAACATTTCTAATTGCTGATGCTGTAATCTTAGGAAAGAATGCTAGTACCTTTCCACCCTCTGAGATAAATTCTTCCTTCTTTTCCTCAATATCTCTTATCTTGGTAGCAAGTTTTTCAATCTTTGACTTAAAATCTTCTGTTCTATATTCTTCTCTATGTGCAAATTCTGGTTCATCATTTTCAAGAGGTATAATATTTCTTATTGGCACCTTGACAACTGCTTTAACTTTTGCCCCAACTCTTCTAGGGTCTAAGAATAATTCACACGCCTGTGCTGGTTTATCCCAAAAGTTATTTTCTACAAAACTTTTCTTAATATATTCTTTTGTACTTTTCTTACCTTTTGATTTTAAAATCTTTTCCATTCCATTGTAGAATGCCTCTTCGAGAGCAGCAGGTCTATCCGCTGTTGTCAAATTCCTTCTTTCAAGATACACCACGATTTTCATTTCTGCTGTTTGAGAAATCTCAGTTGGTTTCTCCATAGGTAGAGAAGTCCAAGGAGTAGTTTCACCGCCAATTGGAGTTGCTCCGACACCAGAGATATCATAAGGTGTTGGCATAGGAGAATTTTCTACAAAAGATATTTTATTTCTAGGAACATAAAATTCACCATAACTAGGATTTAACAAAGACTTGACAAATGCAAATTCTCCGTCTTTGCCCACAAAGTCGTCTATCACAACTACCTCTTCGTTATTATCAAGAAGGCGATGAAAATTATCTTCCTTTGCTTCTGCTTTTCGATATGTCTTTACTACCTGATTTGCCTTATGATATGATACCTCGGAAACTGGTGGAAACCTTTTATGAAGATTTGGTCTTGGAGGTTCTGGTTGTTCTTGCTCTTCTTCTTGTTCTTCTGCCTCTGGTTCCTCATCTAATGTTGAATTTCCTGCTGCCAAAAGGTCTGCTATTCTTAGTCTTTCTCCTTTTCTAGCAGCATTTTGTGGATGAGCAGCAATATAAGCATCTCTACCTTCCTGAGTTACTCTTACTCCGTTTGTAGTTCCCACCCTTGGAATAAGTGTTGTAATTCTTAATTGGTCTTCAAATTCGATATTCGCTTCGACAAGAGATTGAATGCCTCTTTGTTCTTCGGAAGAATAATCATATCCAGTTTCTTCGATATGTTTATTTTTTCTCTTCTCATCTACAAGACGAGATTGTTGTGGTGTGATACTCATTTATTAATTCACCTTATTGTAGCGACTGTTTATATAACCTCTACCAGATGAAGATAAATAGTTTTTTTGAAAGTTTTCCAAGTTCGTTCGATTCGTTCTAAGCGAAGTCTTTGTCTTAGAAAGATGTCTAAAAATTGTGATAGGGGCAGTAAGTTGCAAGGTTGGTGAAGGGGACGTGCGGAACCCAGGAATTGCAGATACGTGCCAGTGGTCTTTTACCTCTTTATTTAGTTTATCCTGCTCTAAAAGTAATCCTTCTACAATTCCATTTAATTTTGCTACATGTTTCGTCAACTTCTGCATTGCTTCAACAAGATTATCTCCCTTCACCATTGGTTGTAAATCTGAATCGGCATTGTTTGCTATAATATCTACTCCAAATTTTGCTTCGGATACATCGACTCCTTGTGAATTGGCATCATCTGTTCCTGTAACAAGTTTTATACCTTCACGAGAAACAAAACGAAGTGCATCTGCCTTCATTGCAATCGCAGATTTAGTCTTTGCATTTCCACTTCCCTCTGCGAGTCCAAAGTAATTGTCAATATCCGCTTTCTGACTTATATAAATTCTTGCTGAATCTGTTTCGAAATCTGGGTCAACGAATGCTTCGTCTTTTGGTGCTGATGCCATGCGACCAACAACAATATCAATCATGGACGCTTGTGTATCTCCCTTTCCTCCATATCCACTGTTTCGAGAACCATCTCGGTCACGACCCATAACAATATAATTATTATTTTTTCCTTTCTGGACAATCTCACATTCTGCTTGAACATAGTCTGGAATAGGTTCTACCAATTCTGAACAAAATACACCACTACGAAGCATATCAAAACCTGTTTTACCAGTGGAAATTGTTTTTGATTTTTTATCTGTAATGTCTTTTCTATCTATTGCTTTTTTATTCATTTTCTATAAAACCTTACGAAGCATATTCGGGATGCTTCCTTCTCTCGTCCCAAGTTAAGGGCATATGTTTTTCAATACTTACTTGCATGGGTGGAATGTTCTCACTACCAACTGGTATTTTGTGACTACTAAAGTTTGTTGCCACTTTTGCTATTTCAAACGCTATCTGACCTGCTGCCTGTGGCGAATGACCTGCTTGCCTTATTGCAAAATAAAGACACATATAATTGCCGTCGCCGTGATTTGGTGATGCTGCAACGTGACTGACAACACCACTTGTCATATTTTTACCTACGCCGCCGATGAATGTAAATTTACCACCTATCATTTGTGGCATGACAAAAGGTATACTCGCTACCTGACATAAATGACTTACAAGACCATAACAATGTTCTAGCGCTTCGGTCTTAGGTATATTATATTTCTGTTTCCAATAAAACTTACAAGGTTTAAGAAGATTTTCTTTTCCGTGATAAGCATGATTATATTCTATCCCAATGGTTTGTCTATTAAACCCAGGACAATGTGCCATATAATTGTCTTTCCAATTTTCATATTCTATAACCCTATTTGTTTCGTTGTCTACAAGATAATGTACACCTAAACCTTTCTTCTTTAACACATGTTCTGTTGATGATATTCTGCTTCCACCCGATTCATGAACTACAATAATGACTGGTGGTGCTGCACGTTTCCACTTTCGAAACCCAGATAAACCTTCTTCGTTTGTCTCGTTAACTCTGGGACCACCTCTATACCTCTTTCCCTTTTTACCGCTGCCGCCGCCGCCGCCCGTTCTACCTTTGGGTCCATTACCTCCCTTTCCATGAGCATCTTTTGGTCCTGCACCTTTTGGTTTTTCAGATTCAGAACCTTCCTCTTCTAAAATCTCAACTATAAAACTGTTCTGACCATTATCGTCTCTTTCGACAAGAACTTTTGCTCCGACTGTCGGTTTATTTTTTACCTTAGCACCTCGGGGCAAGTAGGTTGGATGCAATTCTATTTTTTGTAATTCCAGTTCATCAGTTACTTTTGGACCAAAGTCTTCTGGTTCTGGAATGTGTGCATCCAACTCTGGAACTCTGACCTTTGCTGTCCATTCTGTCTTAAATACGGCATACCAAGGTACATCCTTTTCATCTACCCTCAATACATAACCAACATATGGACCTTGTTTAATTTTAGACTCAGAATAGTTTTTTACAATTACTTTTTTGATTGCATTAGATGAACTCGTATTTGAAGTGTCAAGAGAGTCTTTTTTCTTTTTTGTTATTTCTCCGTTGTACTCACCGTAATCAGCCATCTTCTTCTTTCGCCTCAGAGTTTAGGAGGTCATAAATCTCATCCTTCTCGGAAGCAGTAAGACCTTGCTGCTTGTTCTCTTTCTTTTGAAGAAGAGCAGCAAGTTTGACTATTTGTTCATTTGACCTTTGGAGTGTTTCAACATATTTGGATGCGATAAGACCGCACTGCTGAATGGTAGACAGTCCATTTTGTTTGTTCATTTCTTGGACTAATTCTGTTAATAGGTGGGAGGTGATTGCTCTATCGGAGCGAATATTCTCTATTGCTTCTCCGATAAATTCTTCAAGATTCTGGTTCTTCTTTTTTGCCATTTTGCCTTTCCTCAATGTGGGTTATCCTGCCCTCATCCCAGTCAGACTTGAAAGAACGATATTTTACTCGAAGTTTGTTTAGGTTGTTTACAACCTGTTTTGTGTTGAGTCCCGTAAGTTCTCTCAAGTAAAGGTAAATAGCCTTCTTATTAAAAATTTCAATATCGTCAGGTTGCTCCATTAGAATCTTGACTGCCTTGTAAACCCTCTCTTCTGTAGGTTTCATTGGCATCTCACCCCACTTCTCAATTTCAGACCATAGGGCATTCCAAAATTGTTTTTGTTCCATAACATCTTCATATGGATTCTCAGTTGAAAGATATCTTTCCTCAATAGTTCGAGGAATATAATCGTACTGAATTTCTCTTTGTCTTTGTTGAGAGTGCTTTTTTACTTTGTGAATAAACCAGTTCTTTGTAATAACAGAGAAATAGGAAAATGCTTTTGAACCTTTTGAAGGGTCAAACTTTTCTAAAATAGTTGTAAGCCAAATCTTACACTCATCTCGCAATTCATCAATGTTCGGAAGTGTCGTGAATTTGTAAGTGAAGACAATTTTATCAACCATCTCGTTCATCGCTGGTTGGATAAGACCTCTATAAAGTTCTTCTCTTTTCTTCCTATCGTGAGAAGAGCAATACTCAATAATTGCCTGCTCATGAACTTCTGTAAAATAAAGTCTTTTAGTTCTCTTACGTCTTCTTCTAATTGGTTTCTTCTGTTCTGTCATTATTTTCTGCTATTACTCTGTTTTGGAATTCCTCTGTCCACTCGTGGAAATCTTTGATAAGTTCTAGTAACTCTTTAAGTCGAGGTTCGCCATAAAACAGGTCCGAGTTATAGGTTTCTTCAAGAAAGGTGTGGAAAACAGAAAACCTCTCATTCATCTCAAGAGATTGCTCCTCCATAATAGAAAGTATTCTTCTAATATACCAAACCAAGAGACCGCAGGCAATAAGAGTGACGGGAAATAAAAAATAAATAATAATTTGCTCAATCATTCTCTTTTCTTGCCTCTTCCTTTTGCTGCTCTAGAACTTCTCGTGAGGTTTCAATAAATTCTTTTACTCGCTCACCAGCAGTGGTCTGCTTGTTCTGTTTCACCTTTACATTTATTTTATCATAAACTCTTTTGAGTTTCTTGGGGTCATCACAACCACAAACGTCGCACTGCTCCACTACCTCGTTCATTCCATGAAAGGTTTGGAAGGTAGTTTCACAGTGCAAGCATTTGTAGGAGTAACGAGGCATTATTAGTCTTCTTGTTGAGTTAATACATCTTCGATGTTAAATGTAGGTGGATTGGTTACAACTAATTCACCGTTCTTGGTTCCCCAACGCTTTGTATTTTCATCTTTAGTAAATTCAAAAGATTCTAATACAGGAACGATGTCTGTTTGTTCTAATAAACTTTTTTGTAGTGCTAACATAATTGCACTCATTGCTTGACTACTCAGTCTCATTTGTATCTCCTAGTGTCTCTACTGTCTTTACAACATCATCTATAACATTATTATAACACAAATAAACTGATTGTTCAGTGAAATTTTCATTTATAGTGTTCTGCAAAATCTTAGCAATCTTTTTATATTTACTAAGATTGTTATATACCTCTCTCATCTGAGTTCTTACTGATGTGGTTTTAGGAAAACACCACTTACTACCTGCTTCTAATACACCTTCCCAAACTTGATGTTCCTCTAATTCTTTTTCATCATATTCTAATTCTACAAAAGAATCGTTTGAGAAGTCTCTAATACCGCCCCAGTTGGGCGCAATGACTGGAACACCATGTTGTGCCGCCTCAAATACGGGTAGTCCAAAACCTTCACCGTGTGAGGTTGTAATGTAGGCAGAAACATTTTTATTTTTATAAAGTGATACCATCTCTTCATCAGACAGAGAACCGTGAAAAAGATAAACCTTACACTTACTATCCTTTTTTATATGACCAAGTAATGCATCAAGACGTTCTTTTGTCTGCTCTCTATCAATATGAGAACCGCCTACAATACCAGTTTTAATAATAAGTCCAACCTCTTCATTTTGAAATTCTTGTATAAATGAAGAAATTGTTTGTTCCAAATTTTTTCTTGGATTCCACTGAGCAACAGTTAAGAAATTGAAGTTAGTGCTTAAATTAAAATTAATATTTTTTGCTTTAATCTTTCTTGCTGGAAAGTTAATAACTTCAATGACCTCTTGTGCTGAATCTGAAAAACACTCTTTTGAGTGCTGAGAAGGGACAATAACTTTATCCATTTCCAAACAGGCAGTACTCCAGTCTTCTGGTGCCTTTGTAGTTTCTACACCTGCTGTCACTCCAATATTATGTTCACAAAGTTTTTGCCACTCATTTGGAAGTTGAACTTGAATTGAAGTTACAAAATCACGGACGCCAGATTGAACTGCTCTTGCAGTGTTCATTATAGTGTTGTCAATCCACTCACGTTCCTCCGTATCTTCTGCAATCCACCCAGAGTGACCCCAACCTACATTAAGAAGATAAACTTCATTTCTATCATCAGAACGAAGTGCTCTAAGAACAGAACGGCAATGTTCTCCGTATCCAGAACGAGACAGCGCTGGACCTCTTACAAGAATCTTTCTTTTACTCATAATTCAATAATCTCCCAGTTTTGATGCTTTCTATTTTTCCAAGAACCCGCTGTTTTATGAAGTCTAATAAGCGCCTTTTCCCACTGTTCAGAAAAGTTTTTACTGCTATAGTTTTTCACAACATGATTATAACCAAGTTGCCCAAGTTTTACCCTGTCTTCTTTCGATAGAGAACAGAATTTCTTTAATGCTTCAATAAAATCTTCTTTACTTATCCTATCCTGATAAATGTAAGGAACTTGCTGTGAACCGATGATTGTTCTCGTGCTTGGTTCAATGCCAATGCCAAAAGTTTGTTCTCCATCAGTTATCTGCTCCTGTAATCCACCTGTCTTACACACAATAATGGGTGTCCCACAAGCAAGAGATTCTAATGTAGATAATCCAAAACCTTCTGCATCTGAAATATTGATAGTGCAATCAGTTGAGTTGTAGAGCATTGCCATCTTTTCTGATTCATATTTTAAAGGTGAAAGCATGACCTCACCATTGTCTAATCCAAGTTCTGTAACACTCTCTTGCAAATTTGAACCTGTCTGTTCTTCTGGATTAGTATGCATAAGCAATGCTGCTTTATCATGCCCAACTTCGTCTAAAAATTCTTTGAACCACCACATGAGAGTTGTTGCATTCTTTCTCTGAGTGTTTCTATTATTCCAAAAGAAAATAACTTTATCATCATCTCCAAAGTGCTCTTTACGAAACTGTGCTACTTCTTCATCTGGTAATATTTTATAAACACTCTCATCAATAGTATGAGGAATGCGGATATGTTTTGCCGTTGTTCCAACCTCGTTAACCATTTCCTCTGTCAATTTGGAAATGGAAACAATCAAGTCATTTGAGTCATAAAACTTTTTATTATATTTCGGTGCAGGTCCATTATCCCATACGTGATAGTAACAAATAGGTACTTGTGCTCGAACTTCATCTTCGATTTTCCATAACCATCTCCAGTACCTGGGGTCTGTCATAATCCACATGATATCTGGTCTTTCGGTACGAAGAATTGAGCGAACAATCTCTTGACTTCCATAACCCTCAACAGGAAATATTTTCCACTTATCTCCATATTGCTCAGTCTTTACGGGAGACATATCCCTATGTTTTATTGCACCTGCAAGAGATACAAACTCAAATTTGTCAGTCTTTAACATTGCCTCAATAAACATTTTTGTTTGTATTGCAACACCAGTAGAAAATAACGGGTGGTCGGACAAAGTTAAAATTTTTATTTTTTTATTTTTTGCCATTGCTTCTCCTATGGACATTCAGGTGTGTTGTTAAACTCACACTTGCTACATGCCAACTTGTTTTTAATAAATTTTCCGCTTTGAATGTTGTATAACGCTCTGTTCAGCAAATCCATTGCATTGCTGATTTTTCTCTTACCACTTGTAACCCTGAATATCTCTACCAAATCTTTCTTAGCAGTTCTCTTTAAGAGGGCAAAATGTGTCTCGATATCTTCGAGAGGAATACCATGCTTTTGATTATAGAAATGTTTATAATAAGTCAATTGGTAAGTTGTCATTGGGTCAGATTTCTTTTGCGTATTCCATCCCCAGGAGCAAGTCTTCCAGTCGATAACATGATATTTGTTATCAGGTGTCTTTATTACTAAGTCAATAAATCCTTTGAAGTTGTAGTCCTCAAAATTTTCAATGGACTCATATAAATCCTCTTCTGTTGATACAACTTCAAACTCGCCAAAGTGAGAGGTAAGCGCAGGAACAGCGATAACAGATAACTTCTTACCTTGTTCACGCATTTGTTCTACATCTTTTAATTTAATATCTTTGCGAACATCTTCAGGAAGACTTTTTAGTTCTCGTAAGAAAGCAGTCTCAAATAAGTTTTGCTCGTCATCAAAAGCAGGATTCTCTGCCTTAGTTTCACAAACTTCGTGAAGTGCTGTTCCAAATGCAGTATAATGATTTCCTACAAAACCTTTTATCTTATCGACATAAGTTAGTTTGTAGTAATATGGGCATTGATTCCAATTCTTCAATGCAGAAAACGAAATGTGTTGAGACATAATTGAACCTCTACCTCTATGTTACAATCACATTATGACATAAAAAGTAGATTTAGTCAAGTATTAATTTTCTGTTTGTTTCTTTGTTGTAGTAGTTTTTCTTCTTGTTCTAGGTTTTCTTGTAGTTGTTTTACGGACAGGTTTTGGTTTTTCTTCTGACTCAGGGTTATACACTGGAAGTTCAGATGCACCATAACTTTCTGTTAAATCAACCATATTTAAATCTTCTCTAATCAAGTCAAAAACAAAAAGGTTTTCAGTCTTTGATTTCACTTCACCTGCGGTTATATTATTTTTAACAAGTTCTTTTCTGACTTCTTTCTCAGTAACTACTACACCTGACTTTTTGTTAATATGTGCGAAAATCTTTTTCTTATTTTCAATAATATCAAGTTTTAAAATAAACTTCTTTTTCATACTAATCTCCTATCTCAGAAATTTCTTTTAACTTATTAAATAGTTGTGGGCAAATTTCCTTAACGTAGGCATCAGACTGAACAAAATATCTTTCAAAAGCAGTAGCGAAATATTCAGATACCGACACCGAGGCATAAGGAGATAAAAACAATCCTTGACTAAACGGTGCAACCTTATCGTACCCTATTTCATAAAACAAAAATTCATCAAATAGTTTAGAGTATTCTGTTTCATATCTTATTCTATTAGGAACTCTTATTCCATTCGCTTGAAGTAAGTCTAAAAATCTTTTTTTCTTACCGAGATATTCCTTTTCGACGGAATCATCTCCATAAATATCATATTCATATGACTTTTCAACTGCGTGAGCAATCTCGTGTATAATGTCCTCAAATAATTGTTCTTCAGAAGGTTGTTCATTCGTCGCATAGACAGCGCCGTCCATGTAAGCGGCACGGATTCCTCGACTGTTCAATTCATTAAATTGACCTATTATTATCATGTCAATGTCATGAAATAAATGTTGAGGTATTGTGTCTTCAAGTTCCATGATAGTATTTGTTAAATTTATTTCTTGAGGTAATGAGTCTTTGACAAAGACGTTAATTGTACCAAAGATAGTAAATTCTTTTCTCTCTCTCATGATACTTTTATGTGATTTTGTAATATATTTTTTCATAGATTTATAATAGCACAGAAATTATAAAATTTTAGCACCTAATGTTGCTATAGCAGAACGCTCGCCTTTCTTTAAAGTGACGTGCCCTGTAATTTCGTGCTCCTTCATCTTTTCAACGGCATAAGTCAAACCGTTGGTTCTCTCGTCGATATAAATATTATCAATTTGTTCAACATCGCCAGTAAGAATAAGTTTGGTTCCTTCCCCAACTCGGGTTACGATAGTTTTAAGTTCATGCTTTGTTAGGTTCTGTGCTTCATCAATAATAATAAAGGCATTTGATATTGAACGTCCACGGATATAGGTTAATGCCTCAACCTCAATCTTTCCCATCTCCATATACTCTTGAAGCGTAACTGAATCATCTACCATTAGAAATTTAAGATTGTCTTGAATTGGTTTTAACCAAGGTTCCATCTTTTCTTCCATTGTCCCTGGTAAGAAACCAATGTCTTTTCCAAGTGGTTCCACTGGGCGGGAGACAATAAGTCTTGTGTAGATGGATTTCTGAGTACTCATACTATGGTCATCAAGTGTTTGCTGAAGACCTGCTGCAATTGCACACAAAGTTTTACCTGAACCTGCTTTACCAACCAGTGTTATGAGTGATATAGAAGGGTCCATTAGAAGGTCAAGAGCATAGGTCTGCTCCTTGTTTCGAGGTTTTATACCCCATACTACCCTTTTGTTTGGAATTTTTAAAAGCGGTGTGTTATAATTCTTGAATCTTGCAAGTGCGGTCTTCTTTTCATTTATCTCAGAAGTCATTACAAGAAATTCATTTCCGTTTAAAGGAACCTCATCCTCTTCTGGCATTGGTGCGTAAATGTTTTCACCTAAATAAAAATCATCAATATCCTTATCCCTCATAACAAAATCTGTATATCCAGAATAAATTTCGTCGAGTGACTCTATAATTTGACTTGCTTGATAGTCTGCTGTTTCCAAACCTATTGAGTCACATTTCACTCGAAGGTTTATGTCACGAGACACCAATATAACCTTGGTATCTGGTGTTTCTTTTTTTATTGTAAGCGCAGTTGCAATAATCTGATTATCTGGGTCTTTCTTGTCCCAATCAATAGGAATTAATTCTGCATCATAACCTCGGGCAGTTACCGTTCCAAATCCATCGCCCATTGAGACACCCTCGTGAAGAGAACCAATCTCCCTAAGTTCATCCAGTGTTCTTATAATATTTCTGGCATTAGACCCTACTGAGTCTTGTCGTTTTTTGTGCTTATCAATTTCTTCTAAAACTTTAAAAGGGATGATAATATCATTGTCCTCGAATGCTTTTAAAGATGAGAAATCTGTAAGATAAACACTTGTGTCAATAACAAAAATTTTCTTCGACATATTGTTCCTTTCTTACCAATAAATAGGTCTTTTACCTTTTTATTCTTTTTCCCCTATTTATTTATAGAGCACACAGGAGGGCAACCTTTATGATAAGAAAACTTTTTTTGCTTATGCTTATTGGACTTGTCGGAGGTTGTACCACTTTAACGAAACACCCAACGTCAATAAAAAATTCTTTTGTTCAAATTAATAAGTCAGTAAAGATTGAAGTTTGTGGCGAGACCACTGAAAATACAAATGAGTGTAAAGAACTGTTAAATATGAAATCAACAGGTTCTGGTGCTGTTGTATGGAACGAGTACCTACCAGGTAAAACGCCAAGGACTCTTGTTCTTACGGCAGACCACATTTGTGAAAATGAAAAATATTCTTTAGAAGATTTTGATAGAAAAGTTTATTCACATATAAAAAATAACTTAAAGTTCAAAGGAAAAGTTAAAGTTATAACAAAACCAAGTATGCTAGTCGTTAATGCTTATGGAAAAAAATTTAAAGTTAAAGAATTTCCCTGGGTTAGAAACGTGTCAGCAGATACCTGCATCGTAGAAACCTCTATTAACGCTCCAATCTTGGAAGTAGGTGCTGCGCCGCAATACGGAGATAAAGTATACAACATTGCAGCACCGAAAGGAATTTATAATCCAAGCGCAACGGGTGGTGGAGTGTTTTTTACAGAAGGATTATACAACGGAGAATTTATAATTAAAACTGACAAAACAGGTCGATTGTTTTCCATGTATAATTTAAGTGCTGCTCCTGGTTCGAGTGGTTCTCCAATTGTTAATAAAAATGGAGAGATTGTCGGTATGGTCCACTCCATTGATTCAAGATACTGTAATTTAATCACAGGACAGTGTAACAGTCCTGTCAGTTATAGTGCCACACTTGAGCAAGTGAGAAATACGCTTCTAGAGGCACTTGCTGCAATTAAACGTGGTGAAGCAGTTATTTTCGATTATAAGAAAGTAAATCAATAAGAATAAGGTTCTATATATTTCTTCCAACACTCATCAACATTTTGAACTATGTTAACAAACATCTTTGCCGATGGTGTCCTTGGCGGGTTCGTTGGAAACATGTTTGCTTCTCTCGGAAGTTTATCTGCTTTCTTCTGATTACACTTCCTACAAGCAGTGACGATGTTTTCCCATGTCTTCGGACCACCTGCTGATTTAGGAGTTACGTGGTCAATGGTGAGTTCACCCTTTGTAAATCTTTTGTCACAATACTGACAAATATAATTGTCTCTTAGAAAAAGATTTTTTCTTGTAACTCTAAGATTGACTCTTGCTTTTTTAACATATCTATTAATTGCTATTACGGAAGGAACTTGAAACTTTTCACTTACTGAATGTACGAAACAGTCTTGTTTGTATTCGACAACATTTGCTCGCCCAGAGAAAACCATATTGAACGCTTCAGTCCAGTCGATAACTTGGATAGGGCGGTATGAACTATCTAACTTTAATACCTTCCAATTTTTCAAAACTCTCCTTCCGAGAAATGCTTCTGAATTTGTTCTTCTAGAAGTTCAACATAACCATCAACGTTCTTTTTGTTGTTTGGATTATATCTCCACATAAGTTCGTTGTTCTTAGGTCTGTCTTCTAGATATCTTTTTGGATGTTCGTTAATTGCCTCTTTTAGAGCGTCTGCTCCTGCATGAACATCAAACTCTGGATAATAATAACCATGTTCCTTAAATGTATCACTATTATGAACGAAAGGCAAGTTAAAATACATTGATTCTAACTGAAGATAATTCAACTCGTTACACCACTGATGTGATACTATGGTACCAGCATATCCCTTGTGAAGGAGAAAATTTAATGCCCATCTTCCTTCGAATGACATTTTCTTATCTTTCACTAAATTAAATCTTGTACAATATCTCTGGAAGTTTTTCTTATCTTTCAATTTCGAAGAACCTACATTAAATACATTATCAATCATGTCTGAGTCTCTATCATAAAGTTCTTCTGCAATCAGCATAGGAATAAAACACATTTTAACCATGTAGAGATTTGATTCCATAATAGCGACATTTTTTAAATTAACATGTTCACCAAAATAAGGATTATACCCAGCATTCATATAAGACTTTGTGATAATCTCTGGTGACCAAATGTAAGGACATATACTCACAGGTGCCTTGGCAAGAGTCTGAAGTGCATTTTTTGTTCTCTCAAAGTGAGGTGAAGTCCAGTAGAAATCTACATCTGGCATTGTGAAAGTGTTTTCTCCTGGTCCTCCATAAACCATTGTACCCATGTCAATAAGAATCTTATTTCCATACTCACATGAACCTACAATTCCACCCTGTCCTCTAAGAATCTTTCTACAAGTTTCACTGAGTGAGTTCGCACACTGAATTATAATGTTATAATTTTGTATTGACATGGTATCAAGTTTTTCAATCTCAACACCTAATAATTTATTGCCATAATGTTTGTCAGACTCTGATACAAGATGTATATCATATCCTACACCTTTCAAAAGTCTATAAAGAAACCAGACATTAGATTTAAGTCCATTTCCAAAAAGATTTTCATCACACTGAGATGTGATACCGATTTTTATATGCTTGCTTATTTTCAAGTCTCTACCCTCACTAAAACTATTAGTAAGTAGAAACTCAGAGGATAAAAGGAGAGATTCTTAAATTGTTATATTAGTATTAGACTTATTTACTCAGACTCAGACTTGGGTTTTTTTTTCTTAGATTACTTTTCTAACTTAATAATAATATACTGTAAAAAAAGTCTTGTTAACCTCTTTTTTTGAAATAATGAAAAAGTCCATAATTTTTAAGGGTTTCCTTGAGGTTGGAATATTTGATTCCAAGGAATCTTGCAGCATCTCGTCGGGTGGCAGAACCAGAAATTGCTGCCCTGAGCACTGCGTCTTTAATTATCATAGGTAAGTTTTTCCAGATAGGAAGACCATACATCTTCCCGTCCATTTCTCTTGTGGCGAGTTCTAATTTCAAAGCAATGACTTCTTCAAGACTCAGTTGGGATAACTGAATCTCAAAGAGTTCATTTATTTTATTTTCATTTTTTAACTGCTTTGAAACAGAATAAGTTTTGTGGGGTCGTTCGTTATGCAACTAAACCTCGATTAGTCGTCAGTATCGTCAAGTGGGTCTGTACCTGCATCAACCTCGGCACCGTCATCAGTCCCGCCTGCATCTGTGTCAGCAACAACTGGGTCTGTACCCGCTGCTTCTTCAGTTTCACCAGCATCCTGTAAGATATTGCCAGCAGCAGTGCCGTCTGTAAGACCTGCCTTAATTGCCTCTTTACGACCAGCGTCGTCTGTCGCTAAATTATCTTGGTCTGGGTCGATAACCCAAGTAAGTAAATCAGCATCGTCGATTGTGCCAGCAGCAACGCCTGCTTTAAGAGCAGCAATTGCAGCAGCATCTGTTGCATAAGTACCAGCAGCAACATCAAGTTTTAGTTTCTGCTTAATACCTTTTTTAATTCTTCTTTGTTTTGACATTTAAATGTCCTCCAATTTTAAAAAATAACTGTTATAAATAGTCAGTAGAAAACAAAAAGTTATAGTTCTAACTCTTCTTCTCCACCAAGTTCCTCTTCACCTTCGATATTATCTTTTTCATCCTCATACTCATCCGTCGTTGGTTCTGCAATATCAGGGTCCAATTCTGCCTCGAATTTATCAAAGTATAATTTTATATTTGTGATAAGGTAATCATAAAATAATTTTTGGTCCTCTTCATTGCTCAGTAGCGAATAAGCATCAATAATCTGTTTTTCAATTTTATCAAAAGTCGCTTGAGCAAAATTTGCACCAGTCTTATCTTCATCGCCAAGGTTCTCAAAGTTTCCTTCTTCTTCCTCTTCTTTTTCATCTGCATCAATATCAATGAAAGCATCATCGTCTTCTGGTCTTTCACCAATTTCAACTTCTATTTCATTAATGTTTTCAATCTCGCTGATACCAATGAATTTATCATCTTCTGCTCCCGCTTCTTTATTCGCCATGACAGGTGCAAGTGCATTTTCGGTAGCAACCGTGATATGTGCAGAGAAAGATTTCCTCTGCTCTACATCAGTTGTAAGCATTTTATAATCCTGCTCAATTACAGGAATAATTTTCTTCAGTAAATCTTCTAGTACATTTATACCAGTAGAGCGATGCTGAACCTTTTCTGTTGGTGCTTCTTTAAGAAGTTTACGAATAATACTTCTCAGTTCATGTTCTTCCCAAATGCGGGATTGTTTTTTATTCGCTGCACGAACTCGAATCGCTCTTTTAATAAATTCACGAAGTTTAAGTTCTTGAATCATTTCATTTCTATCAATCATTATTTTTCCTCAAACATTGTAAGTTTTTTGTTTTCCACCACCGAAGTTATCCGTCTTAAAATCGTCTTTTCTCATGACAGTAATAATTTTCATCGTATCTGGTCCTTTTTTCATTTCTAACGCACAAACCAAATTCAATGCTGGTGTTTTAGCATTTGCTTTATGTCGAATAACAAACGCTTCTCCATTTCCAATCTCACCATTTGCATAGTCTTGTATAACTAGACCCAACCCACGTTCTGCTGCTTGCAAAATGGAGTCTTTGGATATAGTTTTACCTGCACCGTGCCTGAATCGTCGCTCCTCACCATGCTTGGAAGGTTTCAAATCCATATCTTCCACGTCGATAACGATTTTCATCTTGCCTACATTAATAACACTCGGTCCACCGCCATCGACCTTTCCGTAAGATTCATTGACTGGTTCGATAGACATCTCATCAACTGGTTTCTTGTAAGAAGTCTTTGGAAATTCTTTCATAAGAGAAATTAGGTCCAGAATAGGTGAATCAATCATGATGACATCGAGTCTATTATCTGGGTCTAACTCTCTAAGGGCATACCATCGGTGATGACCGTCTATAAGATATTCATCACCTGATACCATAACAGGTTTGCCCTTGGACAAATCAATTTCGCCCGAACTGTGCTTCGCTGCCATCGAATCAGTTTTTGATAAATTAATTTCCTTTTGTATAGGCGTAAGTTCTCCAACTTGCATAGAGGTTTTCACAGAGTCTATATCTTTACTATCTAACCATTCAATAAATTCTGGAACATCAGTAGATTTTATTTGAGGTAAATCCATTCGAGACAGACCCATTCCAAAATCTAAATTAATAATACCTCTTTCTGAAGGTTCTTCAGATTCTTCACTGATAACCTCTCTTGTTTCCTCTTCACTACCTTCATTTGTAGTGACACTAACATCATTGCCGTTTACGGAAACATTTACAACAGTCTTTGTTGTAACCTCAACCTCTGTATTAGATTCACCCCCTTTCTTATTGGATTTTTCTGTTTCGGATTCTTCATCGTCGGTTGAGTCGTCTTCACCAGTCCTTTGTGGACCGCCTAACTGCCCACCAGGGACAGGATTGTCATCAATGTTGATTGCCTCGTCAATCATTTCTAAAATAGATTGATAAGGAATGTCATTTTGCTCATCAATTACTTGACTTGTAAGTTCTTCCCAAAGTTCCATTGCAGAACCACCAGAAAGAGGAATCATTTTCTTAAAAGTTTCAAAATCTCCGTTAGCGACCGCTAAACCTAACTTGGTTCCGCTTGCTCCTGTATCGGACATTGAACCATCCACCAATTCTGCCCTAACAGGCAAGTTATTCTTTTCAATAAACTGTTGCATACGAGCAAAACGAGGGTCGTCTGCATCTTTTTCGCCCTTTGAGACCAAAACTGTTGTTCCAGCAGGAAATTCTTTCAACATTTCGTAAGAATCTGCAATTGGCGAAGGATAGGAAGAGATATTAACAACAATTTTGCCTTTATATCCGTTCTCTTCAATATATTTGTTCCAAATCTTCTCAGAAGTCTCTGGATAAACAATAAATAATCCCTTCTCGGTCTCTCTTTTAACTGCCTTCTTTGAAATAATGACAAAAACCTTATCAGCGCCGTAAGAGTCAATCATTTCCTTAGCACCGAGGAAGTGCCCTGTGTGCGGCGGTTTGAATTTACCTGGAAATAACCCAATTCTTTGAGTTTCTTCCTGGTTTTCGTTTAAATCACCACCTTTTTTCTTTTCCCAAGGCAATAATCCCATAATTTGGTTAACAGGAGCAAAAGAACCTGTTAATTTATATGTATGACCATCATAAGCGAACACAAAACCTTCCATTGAGGATGAAATCTTGTCTAAACTCTTTAATTTACCTAAACTTGCTTTAAGTTTTTGGGTTTTTGTCTCATCACCCTCCGCTTCAATCTCTGCAATTGCTTGTTCTACTCTGTCTGCGATGCGATTTATCTCGTCTTTGTGGGAAAGAACGAATCTTGACTTCAATCCATCAAGCATTGCCACCGCAAAATCATGTACAATGTCCTCAAGAGGGAAAATAATTTCTTTTCTAACTCGTTTCTGGTCCTTAATGAAGTCTCGAACTGCTGATTTAACAGAAGGGTCACTAATTCGCTTGTATATTTGTGT
>CEOO01037355.1_pt1 | contig 20595 bp, 25 predicted proteins | sample 530321 | NCBI WGS metagenome assembly CEOO01 (sample SAMEA2619927, study PRJEB7988) | marine metagenome | biome: marine biome (ENVO:00000447); feature: surface water layer (ENVO:00002042); material: "saline water (ENVO:00002010), including plankton (ENVO:xxxxxxxx)" | depth 5 m
GCAATACAACGATGACTTCACACCTGATCTAAATGTTGATTGGGATGACATAGAGATTGAAACATTACTTGCTAAAAATGATCTTGAGGCACGTTGGCATTTCAATATACCTGCACTCACTAGAATGATTAATGGTGTCAATGCAGGACACTTGATTGAGATAGGTGCAAGACCAAACACAGGTAAGACAAGTTTCCATGCAAGTATTATTGCATCGCCAAATGGTTTAGCCAAGCAAGGTGCAAGTTGTATTGTCTTATGTAATGAAGAAGGTAGTCACAGAGTTGGTGCAAGATATTTAACTGCAGCGACTGGCATGACAATGCAAGAGATTAAAAAGAATCCATCACAAGCTAGAGACTTGTATGAACCTATAAAAGATAAAATTAAAATAAAAGATGCGACTGGTCGTGATATGTCTTGGGTAGAAAGTGTTTGCAAATCATATAAACCTGATGTACTACTTTTAGACATGGGAGATAAATTTGCAAGATCGCAAGGGTTTGCAAGACCTGATGAGGCACTAAAAGCAAATGCAATACATGCGAGGCAGATAGCCAAACAACATGAATGTGCAGTATTTTATATGTCACAATTATCTGCTGATGCAGAAGGTAAGGTCTTACTAAATCAATCGATGATGGAAGGCAGTAGAACTGGTAAAGCAGCAGAAGCCGATCTCATGATACTGATTGCAAAGAATCCACCCAAACAAGATGATGGAGATGTTGAAGACTTACAGAGACATTTAAACATTGTTAAGAATAAACTTACAGGTTGGCATGGTGTTATAACTTGTGAGTTGAATTATAAGTTAGGAAGATATGAATCTTGATTGAAGTAAAAGTAACTGAACAAATGTTTCTTACTGCAAGAGAAAAAGCAGTAGAAGTTGGAAAGCTAAATAACTCCATATTAAATGGTGGTGGTAATTTAGCAGGTTTTATTGGTGAACAGATTGTTTTATCAGTATTAGGTGGAGAATGGATTAACACATATCAATATGATTTAATTATTGATGGATACAAAGTTGATGTTAAAACAAAGCAGACAAGTGTTAAACCTTTACCACATTATGAATGTAGCATAACTGAAGTAAATTCAGATCAAGAATGTGACTACTATGCATTCACTAGGGTTAAAAAAGATTTTAGTGTTGGATGGTATCTTGGTGTTATGAAAAAGAATGAATACTTTCAACAAGCTAAGTATTTAAAAAAAGGGGAAGTTGATCCTTCTAACAATTATACTGTTAGAGCAACTTGTTATAACTTAACAATAGATAAGTTAAAGGAGAAGTTAGAATGAAACTTACAATAGATGTAGAGAATACTGTTGTAAAAAGAGAAGGTAAAATGCACCTTGATCCGTTTGAACCATCCAATAAATTAGTTTTAGTTGGATGTTTAGAAGATAATGGACAAGAGCATTTATTTAATATGGATGTGCCTGATGGAATATATCTGCAGGAGTTATTGGACAAAGCTACTATCATCATCGGTCACAACATAGCCTATGATCTTATGTGGTTATGGGAAACAGGATATAAATATGATGGTCCTGTATTTGATACAATGTTAGCAGAGTATGTTCTGCAGAGAGGTAAGAAAGAGCCATTATCTCTTGAGGAGTGTGCTAAGAGACATGAGCTTGCCACACAAAAAGAGGACACGCTCAAGCATTACTTTGCTCAAGGTGTAGGTGTGGATGGCATACCAAGAGATGAATTAAAGCAGTATTTATCTGCAGATTTAAAAGCAACACAAGAACTGTCTGATCTACAATACAAAAGATTAAACTCAAAGGAAGATGCAGGTCTAATGAACACAGTAGTGTTTACAAATAAAGTGTCTGTTGCATTAGCTAAAATATATCGCAGAGGATTTAAAGTAGATGTAGATACACTTAAATCTGTAGAGCTAGAGTTTCAGAAAGAAAAGTTAGACATAGAAAGAAGATTAAAAGGGCAAGTAAAAGAATTAATGGGTGATACACCTATCAATATGAATAGTCCAGAACAAATGTCTTGGATACTTTATAGTAGAAAACCAAAAGATAAATCATTATGGATGAATCACTTTGGACATACAATGGAGAAAACAAAGTTTCATCAGACAGTAAAAGAGAACAGTGATATTGTTTACAAAACAAAAGCAGAGAAATGTTGGAACTGTTATGGTGCAGGGACAATTAAAAAATATAAAAAGGATGGCAGTTTATATGCCAAGCTACCTAAATGTCCCAAATGTAATGGTGAAGGATTTGTCTTTGTAAATAGTGGCAAGATTGCAGGATTTAGATTTAATCCACCTAATGTAAAATGGGTAAGTGCAAATGGTTTTAGTGTTAACAAAAAAATGTTAGAGGTTTTACAACATGTTACAAAAAGAAATGATAGCATGGAAGCCTATAACTTTTTAGCAGACATACAAAGATTATCATCTCTTGATACTTATCTCTCTTCTTTTGTAGATGGTATAAAGATACATACTAAATCAGATGGAATGTTGCATGTAAGATTACTTCAGCATAGGACTGCAACTGGCAGGTTTAGTGGTGCTGATCCTAATATGCAAAACATGCCTAGAGGTGGTACGTTCCCTGTTAAAAAAGTATTTGTATCACGATGGCAAGGTGGTAAAATTTTAGAAGCAGATTTTGCACAATTAGAATTTAGAACTGCGGCATTCTTATCACAAGATAAAACAGCAATGAAGGAGATACAAGATGGGTTTGATGTACATTCGTACACTGCTAACGTCATTACGGAATCAGGTCAAAAAATTAGTAGACAAGAAGCGAAAGCACACACCTTCGCACCACTCTACGGAGCAACAGGTTTTGGAAGAACCAATGCTGAAGCGAAATACTACGAACAGTTTACGAAGAAGTACAAAGAAATCGCATTATGGCATTCCAGACTGGCTAAAGAGGCTATAAATACAAGGAAGATTAGAATACCATCAGGCAGAGAATTTTCTTTTCCTGATGTTGAAAGGAGAGTTAATGGAACAGTAAGTCATTTTACACAGATAAAAAATTATCCTGTGCAAAGTTTCGCTACTGCAGACATTGTTCCTCTCGTTTTAATGAAGATTGATGAAAGATTATCAACTTGTAAATCTTGTATTGTTAACACAGTGCATGACTCAATAGTTATTGATGTTCATCCTGAGGAACAAGATCAAGTATTGTTTATAATTAAATCAATCAATAATGATATGAAAACAATAATAGATAATTATTATGGTATTGATTTTAATGTCCCATTGTTACTTGAGGCAAAGATGGGTGACAACTGGCTTGACACAAAAGAGGTATCATGATAAAACTATTACTACTTTATAAAGGAGTCATTGATGACAGAATTAGCTAATATTAACACAGATAGCTATGAAAATTTAGCAAGAGCAATGGGCATGGCAACAGATAAACCAGCCAAGCGTTCTAACACATTGAATAGATTAAGAATTTGGCACTCACCTATTATGGGTAAGGCAGATATAAATGGTAAGCTCTCAAATGTCGAAGTTGTTGAGGGTGGTTGTTATAGACTTGAAATTGTAAAAGAGGATTCCTCCACCTTTTTATTTTCAAAGAATATTACAATCAGACCATTTATGCAGCGATTCATGCTCAAAAGGTATGTCGCTAATCCTAGTGCCAAAGGTGGTGAATCTAAGGGTTCTTTCCACCGAACCATCATGGCAGATAGTCTTAACATGGATTTGAAGGATAACACAGGTCGTTTTAATTGTGGTAAGCCATCAGGTTATGTTCAAGATTTTCAAGCCTTACCAAAAGATATGCAGGATTTAATCAGGCAGATCAAAAGGGTAAGGGTCGTGTTTGGCACAGTGACTTTAGATAGTCCTGTTGACGATAAAGGTGTCCTTGTTGAAGATGGAACAGATTTTCCTTTCATCTGGGAAGTTGACAACAAGGATGCTTTTAAAATATTTGGCGATAAGTTTGCAGAGTTTTCTGCTAAGTCTGTGTTGCCAATTCAACATGCGATACATTTTAATGGCACTAATGCTAATCCTCTGCCAAATGGTAGTAAGTTTTACACACCTATAGCTGAAGTAGATTTCTCTGCAAGTTTTGATATGACAGAAGAAGATCAAAAGATGTTCAGAGATTTCAACGACTTTGTTAAAAACTTTAATGATTACATTTGCAAAGAATGGGATAACAGAGTTCAGAATAGGCAGGGCGATATAAGTAAAGAGGACATACAAACTGTAGAAGACTTCATTGATATAGAAGATTCTCAGTGATTAAAAATGATCCTTTTAAGGTGCATAATATAAATTATTTATCACCTAGTAGTATAAACACTTATATTACGGACAAGTCTCAGTGGATAATGAGATACCTCTTTGGCATTAAATCCTTTAGTGGTGCTAGTGCTATGAGAGGTATTGCACTTGAGCATGTGTTAGCAGAGAAAGTTGAGAAAGGTTTCTATGACTTTGATATGCTTGACAAAAAATTTGTAGCTTTGTGTGGTGAAGCGGGTATTGATTTAAACGAAGCTAGAACAGAAAAAGAGAGAAAGTCTCTTGAGGGTTATGGTAAAGTATTAGATGAAAAATTTAAATACAAAAAACTTGAGGGATATCAAGAAAAAGTAGAGGTGCAGTTAGATGATTTACCCATACCTATTATTGGTTATATTGATTTTTTGTTTGATAATACCATAGTTGATTTGAAGACAACTGCAAGGATACCATCAAAGCCTACAGAATCACAAAAGAGACAGATGGCTTTGTACTCTATGGCATATCCTGATAAGAAGGTAGATTTGTTTTTTGCTAGTTCTAAAGACAGTAAAAAGTTTTCACTAAGAAGTTTATCTGCTTACAAAAAGCAAATAAAAACAGTTGCTTTTACAATACAAAGATTTTTATCTTTAAGTGAGGACAAGCACACTTTAGCACATTATGAGTTCCCAAATACAGACTCTTGGATGTGGTCGGATAAGATGAAAAAAGAAGCAGAGAAGATTTGGTAAAACCTCAAAGTGCGAAAGCAAAAGGTAGAAGATTACAACAATGGTTTCGTGACCTTCTTATAAATAAACTAGACATACATCCTGATGATGTTGAATCAAGATCAATGGGTGCAGGTGGCGAGGATTTAATAATGGCAAGAGCAGCAAGAAAAAAGTTTCCTTACTCCATTGAATGTAAGAATCAAGAAAAAATAAATATATGGAACTCTTACGCTCAAGCAATAGAGAACAGTAAAGATTATGAACCAATAGTTGTAATTAAACGTAACAATCACAAACCATTGTTATTGGTTGATGCAGAACATTTTATAGATTTACATAGCAAAAATGAAAGGAAATAGTTATGAAAAGAAAATTAAATGCAGTATACATAGAGTTAGTTCCAAAAGCAGAAGGAACATATTGGGGTGGAGATGTTGAATTAAATATTATTTGTGATCCTAATTCTACATTAGATAAAGAAAGTCAAAAGGCTTTACATCATTTAGCAGAGTTAATAGCTTGCTCAGTTCCCATTATGGAAGTTGAGCCAACTATAGCAATAAAAATGGAGCAGTTTTTGGCTACTTTTGTTAAGAAAAAATTTGACATAAAAAAAGAAAAAGATAATGTTATACATATAGATTTTAAAAGAGAAGATTAATATGGGAATGTACAGAGAAGAATTAAATAGAAAATTTAAAGAAATAGGTAACATGGCTAGAAAACAAGCAAGAGAACAATCTGATCACAAAGAGATTATGGATATGGTTAATCATCCACCACATTACAATCAAGCAGGCATAGAGGCTTTGGATGCAATTTTGGCTGCTACAAATGAAGGCAGTGAGTATTATCTGCAGGGTAATATAATAAAATATATTTGGAGATATAGATATAAAAATGGTGTTGAGGATTTAGAAAAAGCATTATTTTATTTGAAGAGATTAATTAAAGTAAAGAAAGATGATACGAGTTAACATAATTTTAAATGTTAAAGCTGACCCTAAAGAATATCCAATACCATCAGATGGAGATGTAGGGCAGGAAATAGAAGATTATTTAAAAGATATAATACATGAGGTGGATGGTCTAAAAGTGACTAGCATAAGGGTAAGAATACAGGAGACATAGATGAATAATTATTTACCAACAGATTATCAAAATTTTATAGCTTTATCTCGTTATGCGAGATGGAATGATGAAGAGCAAAGAAGAGAAACTTGGCTTGAAACTGTTGATAGATATTTTGATTACATGGATAATCATCTTAAAACTAAAAATGATTATACAATAACAAAAGCATTAAAAGAAAAAATGACTGATGCTATTGTTTCTCTTAGTGTTATGCCTAGTATGAGAGCGTTGATGACTGCAGGTGTTGCTTTAGACAGGTGTCATGTTGCAGGTTACAACTGTAGCTACATACCTGTGGATAGTCCAAGAAGTTTTGATGAATGTATGTATATTCTTATGTGTGGCACAGGTGTTGGATTCTCTGTTGAAAGAGAGAATGTTGATAAGTTACCTGTAGTTAATGAACACTTTGAAAATAGCACTACAGTTATAAAAGTTGGAGATAGCAGACCGGGTTGGGCAAGAGCATTACGTGAACTTATTGCTATGTTATATGTGGGACAAGTTCCATCTTTAGATGTAACACAAGTTAGACCATCAGGTGCAAGATTAAAAACATTTGGTGGTAGAGCGTCAGGTCCTCAACCTTTAGTAGACTTATATCATTTTTGTATAAGCATATTTAAGAAGGCATCAGGAAGAAGATTATATCCTATTGAGTGTCATGATATTATGTGTAAGATAGGTGAAGTTGTGGTTGTCGGTGGTGTCAGACGTTCTGCACTTATATCTTTATCTAATTTAGGTGATGATCAAATGAGACACGCAAAGTCAGGTCAATGGTGGGAGAACGAAGGGCAAAGAGCATTAGCCAATAACTCTGTAGCGTTCAAAGGTAAACCTGAGATGGGTACATTCATGAGAGAGTGGACAGCGTTATATGAATCTAAATCAGGAGAGCGTGGCATTTTCAATAGAGAATCAGCCATCAAACAAGCAGCTAAAAATAAAAGAAGAAAATATGCTTTGGTAGAAAAGCCTGTGTTACCTTTAGACTACATACAGTTTGGTTGTAATCCTTGTAGTGAGATTATACTAAGACCTTATCAGTTTTGTAATCTTACAGAGGTCGTGTGTAGACAAACAGATGATTTACAAACATTAAAAGATAAAGTTAGAATGGCTACCATATTAGGAACATTCCAATCTACTCTTACAGATTTTAAATACCTTCGTAAAGTATGGAAAGATAACACAGAAGAAGAAAGATTATTAGGAGTTTCCCTAACAGGTATTCTTGATTGTCCTATTCTATCTCCGTATGATAAAAATTTAGAAGATACTCTTGAGCAATTAAAACAAGTTGCAGTAGAAACAAATAAAAAGGTAGCTAAAGATTTAGGCATACCTCAATCCACTGCTATCACTTGCATTAAACCATCAGGAACTGTTTCTCAGTTAGTTGATAGTGCAAGTGGTATTCATGCTAGACATAATCCATATTACATTAGAACTGTTCGTGGAGATAATAAAGACCCACTAACACAGTTTATGAAAGAAGCAGGTATACCTATAGAGCCTGACATTACTAAGCCTGACAGTGTTTCTGTTTTTAGTTTTCCTATGAAGTCACCAAAAGGTGCTACCACCAGAACTGAGATGACTGCCATAGAACAACTTAACTATTGGCTAACTTTTCAAAGACATTGGTGTGAACACAAACCCTCAGTTACTGTATCTGTAAAAGAGAATGAATGGATGAAAGTTGGTGCATGGGTGTATGATAACTTTGATGAGGTATCAGGAATATCTTTTTTACCTTTTAGTGAACACACTTACAAACAAGCACCTTATCAAGATATTGATGAAGAAGAATATAATAATTTATTAAATGATATGCCTGAGTCAATTGATTGGAGTAAATTAAAAGATTTTGAAAAAGAAGACACAACTACAGGAAGTAAAGATTTAGCATGTGTTGCTGGATCGTGTGAGATAGTTGATATAGAAGGAAGATAACTATGAGAGAAATGTTATTAGGAGCTTTAAAATCTTATTATGTTGGCAATATAAATAAACATATAGCTAATGTGGAAGTATTTTTAAGAACATCTGTTGGTATTGGAGAGCACTCTGATATACAAGGATCAATAGACAAAGAGTTAGAAGCCATAGACAAATATGATGCTAGGCTATCTATGATTATAAAATACTTTGAAAGAAAGACTGTAGAAGAAAGTGATAAAGAAGAAAAAAAATCTAAGTAGACAAGAAAGAGGTCTAGGTAAATATGATGCACCTTTGAAGTTGCAATATAATCAGGGCATCACAGGTTTTAGATTTAATAAAAAGAATCCTTTTCCTGCAAAAACTATGCAACATAGGGAGTGGCAAAGAGGTTACAACTTTGCTTATTTTAAACAGGTTGAAAAGAATGAGGCTAGAAAAAGAAGCTAAAGAGTTTATGGAAAAAAGGAATAATACTACTTCAAAAAAATTAGAAGAAATATTTGAGAATGTTAAACTTGTGCAAGGTTTAACAGATATAATTCTAAAAAAGTTAAAGGAGTTAAATGCAAAAAATAACTCCAACGCATGACCTATCTTGGTATTTAAAATGGATAGGTTCTATGTTCATCATGTCAGGGATAATCTGTCGAGCAGTCGGTGTATTCCCCTTCTACGATTTGATATCCTCCTGCGTAGGCACAGGTTGCTTAACTGGTATGGCTTATCTTTGGCATGATCGAGCATTATTAATGGTTAATGGTGTTGCTTGTGCAGCGTTGATGATGGGAATATTAAGATATGTTGCTACTTAATTATTCCAAACTCTTCACCTATATCTAACAAATCTCCGTAATCATCCATTTCTATATCCTGACCCGGATTTTGTTTTCTCCATTCTCTTTCTATTATCTCTCTGTCTAATCCACGTAGTCTAAAAAATCTTGCTCTATTTTTTCTGATTATATCATCGCTTGTATCCCAATCTTGACTACTTAAAGCATAAGCTAATGCTTCATTTTTGATGTTAGCCATTTCTATTTTAAGAGCTTTTTTCTTTTGTGCATCATTATCTAAACTATTATAATCAGAGCTATTAATATAATCAGTTAAATATCCCTCTAGTGCATAACCTGTGTATAATCTTGCATCTCTATTTGCTTCAGGGTCTTTTAGTTTTCTTGGTGCTACTTCAACATAATCTAATTTTAATCTGTCTAGTTCTTTTTGTGCAGTATTTCTTGGCTCTTGCGGGGTCAATCCTGTTATTTGTCTGAAAAAAGGCATATGATTTTGTATGCCACCTGCTTTGTATGGGGATGTTTGAGCAGGTCTCTCAAAGAATCCATCACCATCTGCATGTGCTTCCATAGGAAATGATCGAGTAGCTTGCTTCAACACGTAAGGGATAAACTCTACGTCTGTATTGTCGGTTAATAACCTATAATCAGGATCAACCATAGCATATACATCTTTTAACACTCCTGCACCCACAGTGTATGTGCTAAAATAATTTCCTAAAAATCTAGCTCCGACTTCATTTAATTTAGTTTCATCAGAAAGATTTGACTCTTTAGTTAAAGCAGACACTAATCCATCCATCATGTCTAAACTCACACCTGCTCTACCAAATGCTCCACCTGTTAATGCAGTGGTTAAATCTCTTATACTTATCTTTTCTGATACCTTTTCATTATCGTGTAGTCTAACCCCCAATGTTCTTTCAAAAAAACCATTAGGTTTTCCTAATCTATATAAATAATCTGCTAATGCCGCAAATGCAGTGAAAGGACCTAAGGCTGCTCTAGCATCAAATGTACCATGACCGAATGGATTTTTGTATTGATAAGCACCTGTGGTCTCATCTCCAAACTGTTGTCTCATGCCATAGAGAGCAGTAATCATTCCAAAGCCTGTTATTTGTTTTGCAAATTTATCTGCACCTCTGGCTTTATTTAATATACCAAAAGCATCAATCATTCCAAATACAGGAGCATGTTCATAAAAAAATCTAAATGCATTTACCATGTATCTTGGAAAAGGAACAAATGTTGATCCTAATTGTGTACTAAAGGTATCAATAAAACCTGCTGCAACTTGATTAAATCCACCTTTTCTTCCTCTAAATCTACCTGTTTGATAGGTAAAATCCATTGCTTCTGACATGGCATTTGCTATGGCTTTGTCATCCATTAACTTCATGTTGCCACTAGAAACTAAATCACTTAAATTATTTATTCCGTTTTTCTTAAATACGTCACCTGCATCTATTTTAATTAATTTGTCTATCTCTCTAGAAAATATAGCAGCCTTAAACATGTTGTCACTCATGGTGTTAAATCCGTTGAGTAAAGAAGCAACTCTCATCATTCTGCTATTTTGTGTTCCTATCTTTGATGTTACACTGTTTCCTATATCTCCTAGTGATCTAAACAACTCTGATGCTTTTTCAGAATTACCTAATTTAGGGTCTTTAAACATTTTAACTAATACTGCAGTGTCTTCACTTTGTATTCCTAAAACTAAATCTTTTAAATACGCAGAACTAAATGCATTTTTTAAATCTGCCACACCTTCTTTGGCAGCAAAAGCACCTGCTTTTTTTAATTGATCATCATTAAATATCACACCTCTCACATATCTTTGAGGTGCTACAACTAAAGTTCTAAGTAAACCTGCGTTTAAATTATTAAGACCATAAACATAATTTCTAAGATATCCGTTTGTAGTGTTTCTTACAGTTGTAGCTAGTTGCACTGTCATTAAACCAATACGTGTTTTATTTAATGCACGTAATCCATCATTGATAGAATTTAAAAAATTACCTCTATCTGCATTTTTAAGAACCTCCTCTCTAGCTTGCTCTGTGGTTCTACCTAAAGTATACAGACTTTTATCTACTTCATTTAACTCTTCAAATAATTGTTTAGTTTGAGCTTTTGATATTCTACTCTGTACACCTAATGTTCTACCTGCTTCAGATATCTCTGCTAAATACAATGATCCAAACTCTTGAGCAGTTAGATTATGTTTTTTAAGAATACCTTGAAAGGCATCCATTAACTTACCCTTCATCTCTTCATTAGGTAAAGAAAAACCTCTTGCTATTCTAGAAGTTATCCTCTCTTCTAAATCTTCTTTACTACCTTTAACAACACCTGCTCTAGGTCCTATCATATCTATTATTTCTGCACCTGCAGAGGATATATTGGCTATAATTTTACTATCTAAGCTAAATAATGTTCCAACTTCAGGAGCTAAATCCTCTTTTAATTTTTTACCTTTTTCAAGTGACTCTTCTGCAGTTTTTGACAAAGCTACTTTATTTAATTTTGAGTTTAAATCTTTAGTTAACTTTCCTATAGTTCCTTTGTCTTTTAAATTTTTTAAAGTGTGATTTTTGAAAGATGAATGTACTGCTTTTCTGTTTTCTTTTAATGCATTTTTTAAATACATTTCTGCAGTATTACCTGCTATTGCTTTCTTTGCACCTGTAAATCCACCCAATAAAGTTCCGGGAAGAAATCCTAACGCACCTGCTAATGCAACATTACTATTGTCAAATTCTCTTTCAGGGTCAATTGTAACTCTAGTTTCTTCTTGAGCAGCGGCAGTTCCTGATGCACCTAAAGCGTCTACAACACCTGCACCTATAGCAGTTTTATATCCACCATTTGCAAAGCCTTCTCTTAATGCTTTTAATCTAGAATAATTACCCGCTTTTTTTAATGCTCCTGTTGTCAAATCTTTACCTGCAACTTTAGCACCATTTTTAATTATTTCTTTTATCCCAAACTTTATTCCTTGTTGAGCAGCTAAAGCACCACTTTTCGCAGCACCAAAAGAAAACATACCTGCATAAGTAGATGGAGCAGTAAACACACCACCTAAGTAATCTGTTAAAGTTTCCGTTGTATACTCGCTATCTTGCTTATCAAAAGTGTCCATGAGTCTGCCCATTCTAGCTAGACCTTCATCATCACCTTTTGATTTGTAATCTTGTGCTTGATACATATCTCTTACAGCAGTTACCTCATTAACGTTTTGATAACGAAAATGTTCTAAGTATCTGTCGTATATGTCTTCAGGGTTATCGGAATAGTAATCTTCTCTATCTGCTAAAAAGGCTCTAGCATCTGATAAAAAATTTACGTTTTGGGTTAGATTTTCTCTAGTTAAACCTTTTTGATCAAACTGAGTGTAATCAGCATCTATTTCATACTGCATTTAAACTCTCTATTTTATTAAATTTTTAGCTATATTCATTGCATCATTATAACTTATAGGTGTCCCTTGAGCTTTTCTGTTACTAATTATAAGTTTTACTAACTGATCCATAGTTTTTGTTCTATCAGGTGTGTTTGATTGCATAGATTTAATTTTTGCCACTAATTGAGATTGACTCATGCCTGATAAATTTTTCTTTCCCGGTTTATTTAGTTGGCTTCCTTTTGTCTGTAATTTTTTTACATCGTCTTGATCAAATATTACCTCATCATCTGCAGTGTCTAAAAGACCATTGACCTCTATCAACTTCTTATTTCCATAGATAGCTTCAGATACAACAGTCATAAAATTTCCTTGTTTAGAAAGTATCCCTTTTTTAGCAGCATCATTTAATGTATTCATAAGTTTATTTACGTAATTAGTTACCAAAGTATTTTTATCGTTTTTATCACCTATAGTTATATAAGCACCTGTAAAATCATTTCTTTTAGAGGGTATTCCAAACTTATTTACAATTTGATCTGTTATAAAATTACTATACGTTTTTGCCTCGTTTTCATTAAAGGGTCCGGGAATCCTTTTTTCTTTGAATTCTCTAACTCTATTAAGTATATTATATTGAGAAGTTAACATGTTTTTAACTCTTGCTTGCATTGCGTTATCCATGTTTGGATTTTTCTCTATAAAATTTTGAAGTCTTACAATTTCATTAGTTGGATCGCTCTGCATACCCATAATCAATGGATCAATTTTAACTGAAACAGCAGGTGGTAAATTTAAATCACCTTTATTAGGATCAATTCCTCTAGCTCTCATCAATGCACTTGCTCTTGTCTCTACTTCATTAGATGTATAATCTTCATCTCCAAAAAATCTCATGATACCTACATCAGCAGTTTTTGTTAAATCTTTAAAATTAGGAATTGTTATAGCAGGGACAGTTGATTTTGTTAATAAGTCTGCTGTTAATGGAGTAGAGTGATTTGTTCTTTTACCCATTTGTAAATTTTTTATCGGTGGTGTGCCATCAAAATTAAATGCATTTACTAAATTTTTAGAGTATTTCAAAGCACCATCTAATCCTTGATCGGCTATTAGTCCTTGAGCAGCTACAATTGCCTCAGGATTATCAGCACCTTGCTCTCCACCTAAGTTAGCAATAATCTGATCAACAATTTTTCTGTTCTCTTTATATACTCTGTCAAATTCTTTTTTAGATTCTACTGCACCTTTATAAGATTCTATTACAAGATTATCCACATTGTTTTTAGTTCTTTCAATATCATCAGCAAAACTTTTCTCAAGACCTCTAGCAGTTCCTGTTACTAAACCTTTTGCAAATTCACCACCAAATAATTTACTAAACATCTATGCTCTCCTCGACATTAATCCCATAGGCTCTTCTTGGGGTTGCTCTTCTTGTGTCATCTTTTCTGTTTCTTCCATAGGCATATCTTCTTGAGTTATGGATTTTTCTTTCATTATATCACTAATAATTCGGTTAGCAACTGTGCCTCTTTCATTTTCCATGTCCTCCATTCCTGTTTGATATTCTACATTTGCAGAATCTGCTATTGTTATCATAATTTCTACAATTATTGGTATCATTAGCATTCCTATGTCCACTGTATGCATACCTTCCATGACACTAGCAAGTTGTATGGTATTTGCTAAAGTTGTTAAAGGCACACCCATTTCCATGACATCAATTAATTGTGCTTTAAATTGATCTGTTCCCATTCTTTCTATATAATAGTCTGTGGCTTCTTCAACTGTTACTAACGATGGAGGGGTTTGCCAAGGTCTAGCTCCCACCTCATGTGTCATTGCCATTCCGGGAATAGGTCTATCAAACGATTGTTCCATCGTCATTGCCTCCATTCTTTTGTGCTTTTCTTGCGTTTCTTATGTGCATTTGTATCTCTCTTGCAATCATAGCAGGTTGCTTTTTTTCGTTTGACCTTTGTTGAACAGGAGGTCTTGATCTAGACATCATGCCCATATCTTTTTTTGGCTCAGCTTTTATTTCAGGACTTCCTAGTTTCTCAAATGAACTTAATATTTGTAGTGTTGGGTTTGTTATCATTATCCAAATAATCCTTTAGTTATAGCAGCACCTCCTAGTGTGCCTATTAAATTTCCTACTGCAGTTCCTGCAGCAGAGCTTGACTGCATTTTTGCAGTTTCCATTTTTACATCTTTACTTACTTCTGCAATTGCCAATGCATTTATTCTATCTAATTGATTGTCAGCACTTGTCCATGCCCATTCCATTGTATCACTATAATGTGACCAAAGATTATCATAGGCTTCTTTTGATATATCTAATACTGCATTTGCATTGAGTTCATTGGCTCTGTTTATAGCTACAGTATCATTAGTAGCAATCTCTCTTCTCCATACTGCATTATTCTGTGCTATTTGTAATTGATTACTAGCATTATATTGATCACGTAGATTGTTTATTTCAGCATTAAATCTTTCTACTGTATTCACCTGACCTGCATTAAACTGTCCTTGTGCATTAGATTGTGTGGCATTAAACTGTGAGGTTGTTTGTGCTAAGTTGGCATAAAACTGTGCTACTTGATTTAATGATTTTGCATTAAATTGATTAGCAGCATTAATAGCTGCCTGATCTGTAAACAACGCTTGTGTTCTTTGTTGTGCTTTAAATAATTCTGTTTGTTGCAAATTAGTTAAATTAGCCATATCCTGTTGTAAAAAGTTTTGTGCATTTTGAACTGCAGCTTGTTGTCTATTATTTAAATTAGACAAATCCATATTAGCTAAAGCAGAAGCCTCTGCTATGACTAAACCATTTCTATTACTCAAGTTTTGCAAGTTCATTGTGTTTGCAAGACGAGAGTTTTCTAATACTATTTGTTGTTCTGCAGTAAAGTTTTGATTTGCAATATCACTAATTTTTGCGGCATTTTGTACTCTAGCTTGAAAGTCTTGATCAAATTCTTGACCTATAAACTGTGCTCTTTGTTGAGCAGCTAACATTGCTCTTTGTTGTCTGTTAGATAAATTTTGATTTTCAAATTGTGCAAACACACTTGCATCAGCTTGTGCTACAGGTAACGCTGATTCTATTGCAGCCTGAACAAGAGCCTGACCTGCTATACTTGACGCTCCTATTCCTCTTTGAGCCATTACTGCTTGCACACCTCTAATTGCACCTGCTGCCCATGCAGGTGGATTAGTTGCGTCAAAATCTGCAGTTAAATTAGCAAGCTGACCTGCTACTGTTGCTTGAGAAGATGGATTAGCAGTTGCCGCTTGAATTTGTTCCGTAAACCTAGCTGCAGTTTGTGCATTCGCACTACCAGAAATTAACTCACCTTGCTCTATTGATCTTTGGATTGGATTTTGTATTAGAATAGCTTGCCCTTGAGCAGCACTTAAATTACTAACACTTGACGCTATTTGTTGAGCAGCTAAAATTTTAGCTCTTGGGTCTTCTAGAGATGTTTGTGCCGCTTGAGTTGCTGATAAAGCACTATCAACTGCGGCAGCACTTTGTTGTGCATTGGCTAAACTAGCATCTCTTTCTTGTTGTATCTGTGCAGTGGTAGTGGGTGCTATAGTAGTAGGAACTGCTACTTTACCCTGCACTTGACCGATGTCGCCACTTATAAGCTGATCTTGAGTTACTTGCGTTCCAACAGGTATAGTTGTCCCACCTTCAGGTAAAGCAGGAGTTTGTGCTCTATCAGTAAACACATCTCCTATTTTAGTATCTTCAGCATATTGAGTTCCTACAGGAACATCGGCTTGTTGTAATTGTCTAGCATCAGCAGTGGGTGTAGGCACTTCAGGTGCCATTCTGGCTGTATCTATCTGCATCTGTTCAAAAACATCAAATTCTGGTGCATTAGCTTTAAACTCATCGAAATTAGGTATTATTCCTTGTGAAATTAAATTTTCTTGACCTGTTCTTTTTAAGTAAGCTATATAAGCGTTATCCTCTGCTCTGCTTCTACTGCCTGAACCTCTTTGACCAAAATAAGGACTAACAACCATATCCATAGTTCCGGGCATGAACCTTTGTTCTTCTTCATATTTTTTGTATTCAGGAGAGTTGTAAAAATTTAAATCTAAGTTAGGATTTATTTTTTTCTGAATCTCATTACGTGCTATAGCTCCTTGTTGTTCATGATAATCCCTTACTTGTTTCGGAGTAAAATTTTTACCAAACCTTTTTTGATTCTCTTGAAATTCTTTTAATCGCTCATCATATTCTTTTTGTGCCTTTTCCTTATAGTAATCTACTTTGCCAAAATTTCTAGGATCGTCTAAATATGGTGCAAAGCCTTCACTATCAATTTTACTTAAATCAAATTGCTTAGTAACGTCTTCTAATACAGGAGGCTTAACAGGCGTTGTATCATATCCTGCAACCCTGTATTTCTCAGAAAGTGGGTTGGGTTCCATCATTGGCATACCAAGGTGATCAGTAAAATATCTTGTGCCACCTCTTGGGATTGGTTTTAGAGGCTCTTTTGGTAACCCTTTAAATTGATTTTCTGTCTTTTTTTGTGCTGCCTGATATTGTTTAAATTGTTTGTCTGCCTGTTTTTGCATGGCTTTAAGTTCATCTCTTTGTTTTTGAATATTTTTCATCAACTGTTCATTGTTGTAGTTTGGATTAGCAGGAGGTACGTAAGACTGTGTTAGTGGATTGTATTCTTTGAATTGTTGGTTTCCTACTGCATCAATACCCGGATTCTGTACTTGGGATTGGTTTTGGAGGCTCTTTGCGAATGTGTCATCATCAACACCCGGTACAGCACCACCAACTTGCATCTTAACAACACCACCACGAGCCATCTCTTTTGCTACATTTTCGTAGACAATCATTTGTCTTTTCTTTTCAGGATTCTGATCTAAATAATAATCAAAATCATCCATAGATCCTGTGTAGCCCATTTTTGAGGCGATCTTTCTCATGCCTTCAGGTTTAAATCCTGTAAATATTGCCACTATTTAGCTCCAATTAATATTTTATCTAACTTATCTTCTAATCTTTTCATTGCATCCATGATGTCATGCATATCTTCTTTGACATCATCTTTACGTGCATATTCTTCTCGTGTCTTATTTAATAATATCTGTAATCTTTTTACTTCACCAAACATCTTGTTGAATGCCCAACCGAATGGTACAACGACCATAGTTAGGATGATGTTCCAAAATAACATTGCATCTATTTCCATGTTTACTCGGCATCCTTGATGGTTAGTGTTCCTGCATTAACTTGTTTTAGTATTTCTGCGTAGTGTCTGTTATCAGGGTCTAATGGTACATAATATGTTTTACCATCAATAACAGCAATTATGTTGTCATGTTGACCATTTAAATCTCTATATTGTGCAGATGTTATATTCATTTTTTACTCCTACAATTCTGATTCACAATCGGCAACTATTCCTGTTACAAAACAATTCGTAGATGCAGAACTAGATACAAGTAACATTTGAGCTGCATCAATAGTACCACCACTAAAAGCACTAAAAGATAAGTTTGAGCTAAAACTACCATTGCTACTTCTTGAAAGGGTTGGAATTGCTCTCATAGTAACTGGATACTGTACAGGTCTACTAATAAATGCACTTGACGCATGAGCAGCTTGGTTAAAATTATTCATACTAAATCTAGAAAAATATCTTTGACATAACCTTAATTCTTCCCCAAATGACCTATGTTCAAATGGTGTGGCTACTTCGCCTACTTCTAGTTGTATACCTGTTATGAAAAATGTTCTATCTGTGCTATCAAAAAAAGATGTTTGATTTGTTCCTAATCTCTCATTGTTAGTTGCACTCCAAGTATTTGATGAAAATGTACCACCACTTAAATCTGAACCTGCATGAAGTAAAAATGTTAAGTTTAAACTTCCACCATTATCATTATCTAATGCACCTGTAGTGTCTCCGACAAAAGTTAACACAACTCTATTCCAACTTGTTGTGACAGAAAACTCTTGTCCATTGTGTCTAGTATTGTCATTGTCATATAATTCACAAGTGTATGTTGCACTTGCATTACCTTTTACATAAAAAGAAACAGTAACTTTTTCTGCATCAGAAGTACCTTTTTTAAGTTGTTGTACATTTTGACCTTCTATAGTTTGTCGTATTTGTAGTTGTTCCCCACTAGCTATAGATGTATCGGCTGTAGTGCAACTTAATTTTAAACTATTGGCAAATCCGTCTGGAGTGTCTGTTGACTGTTCCATAGTTAAACGACCTGCTGTACTACCTGCAACGTGCAGTTTAAATCTATCTACTGTAAAATATCCTGCAGTTGCACCTGCACCAGTTTCACTCGTTCCCCTCTGTGCAACTTGCATACCACCATTAATTATAATATTTCTTCGCCCACCAATCTGATTATTGGTTAGGACTTCACCCATCTTTGCTAATTCTGCTGCTTTACTCATGCTAAGTCTCCGTGTATCGTCAAAGTTCCATAAGGTGAAACATCTATATCAGCACCACTTGTGTTTAAATGACGAAGTGTTCCTGTTGTTGATGCTGTTTTAGCATTATCCCCATTATAAAGTATATGGGCACAGTTATTTCCAACCATACCAACGTCTGCATGATTAGCTGCACCAAAAGCACTCGTAACTGTAAAATTAGCTCTACCAGTAGCTTCATCTGATAAAGATGAAATATTAAAGCTATCATCTAAAGCATTGCTATCACCCATATCATACTGAACCCATGCTTTAGCACTACCCCCTGCTACAAAACTCGTAGCAATACTATTATTACTACTTGCATCTGTTAATGTGTTTACTCTTAATATACTAGCCATTATGCTAAATCTCCAAATATTTGATGATAGACTTCACTCCATTCATAATTACTAGGTCCGTTACCATCGTGATATCCGAAGTCATATCTTATAGAACTTGTCGTTATTGTTTGAGTTAATCCACTAAAGAAAGAACTTGATGCACTTGCAGCGTAACCACCACTGAGACTAACACTATAATTTGCATTTGCCATAGGATTAGTAAAAGAAAAAGTATTGTCAGCAGTTCCATGGTCTGTCGTGTGACTAGAATTAAATGAATCAGCTACAGTTCCACCCCCATTATGTTGAGACCATGCTTTACACAAACCTTGTTGCAGATTAGTTGTTGTACTATTGCCTTCACCTGTAACATCAATAGAACCTGCTGTGGTTACACCTGTAAATTTATCTACTTTAAGTTCACTTGCCATTACGCTAAATCTCCTGCAAAAAGAACGTCATTTAAAGCAGCATCAACACTACTAGAGCCATCATTGGTAGCCACTCTTACTGATGAGGATGTTCTATTATCAAAACCACCTGCGAAGTGATTTGAATAAGTAGTTTCTGTGCCATATGTATTTGTGTACATACTACCTGCCCAATCATCATTACTAAAAGGGTTAGTAAGATTTACAGTTGCACTTCCAGTACCATTGTCTGTTAAAGTGCCACAATTAAAACTATCTCTGTAGGCAGTAGTACTCACCATTGTAAAGTTACACCATCCTTTTAAAAGTCCTTGCACAGTATTCTGTGTTTTTGTACCTCCATCAGATACGTAGGTAGATGTATTAGCTACCTTTACATTCGTTCCACCTGACCCTGCTTTATCTACAATGGTATCTACATTTAATTGACTTGTCATACAATACTCCAATAACCATTAACAGTAACTGTCGCTGATTGTGTTATAGGACCTGCTGATAATCCATTTGTTGTTGAACTGATTGTTATATCTGCACTTATAGTCTGTCCATTTGTTCTGATAATACTATTGTTGCCTAAGAATGGATATCTGTCATCGGATTCAGTTTTAGTGTAGGTTTCGTTTACGGAGAACACATCGTAAACAATCATCTCTACATGGTCATTTAAACTTGCACCCTGTACTAATACAACACTTGTACCACTTGTTGCAGTGTAGTCTGTTCCTGCTTTGAGTAACACACCATTTTGATACACATCCATGTACAAACTATCTGTGTAGGTTAGTGTCAAAGAGTTTGCATCGCTACCACTGAAAGTTGTTTGACCTGCAGTAGCCTGATACACAAATCTGTTTCTTACCCCATTGGTGGGTGATTTACCTATATATCCCATAGTTTACTCCGTTGGCTTCGTTGGAAAGGTAAAGCCTTCATCATCCATACTCTTATAAGTTTTAGTTATGTCTCTTAATGCCTGTCTATAGTTCTTCCAAGCAGTAGACATGGTTACATCTGAGTTAGCCTTCCAGTCTGTTTCAGCTAATAAAA
>CEOO01018946.1_pt1 | contig 20370 bp, 19 predicted proteins | sample 530321 | NCBI WGS metagenome assembly CEOO01 (sample SAMEA2619927, study PRJEB7988) | marine metagenome | biome: marine biome (ENVO:00000447); feature: surface water layer (ENVO:00002042); material: "saline water (ENVO:00002010), including plankton (ENVO:xxxxxxxx)" | depth 5 m
CCGCGATGGTATGCCTGTTGTGTTTGCTCAAGAGTTGGACCAGGACAGTTTGGATTCTTTAGACTTTAAAGTCACAACAGAAAGCGGTGCCGTATACTATCCTGACAGGGTTACTTTAAATCCGGCAAACGGTGAAGGTGAGAATTCAACGGTACTTTTGCTGGGTGAGTTTGGTTCGGCAGATGATCAACCTGTTTACTTAGAAATTGTCGGAGATGTGTACTCCTTAGATGAAGATGTGAATTACAATGGAGAGAGTATAGGTGTTGTCCCTCTTGAATCAGGACCCTCGCTTGTCAATGCAAAAATCGTTTCTACAGACTTATTTGACACGGGTAATTTTATTGGCGGGATTCCCGAGAATGGTCTGGTTGTGCAAACAACCTGGGATGGGGGCGTGACAAAGCCTAACGGGCAAGAGCTGAACGAAGATGATTTTCAATATTTTACCGCAATATTTCGTGATGAAAATGTTGATCTAATAGAAGCACAACCCGTTGGCATGTCTGATCTGGATGATGGTGACAATCATCAGCTTCCATATTTTGAATTTGATGAAGATGTGAATGTCGAGACCCTGGAGCTGGTTTCCGTATCTGTTGAGGGAGGTTTTGTGACTGATCCCAATGGTGATGTGAACGATGCCTCAGAGGTGATTGTGACAATACAAGAAGTAACTGAAGAAACAGATATCAGTAAACCAAAGTATCAGCTCTCAGAAAAGATTGACTCATCAAAAAATATTCTCAAACCATTTAATGAGACATCAAAGGCAGGTACTTTAAATTTTTCAAGTGGTGATAATATTGTTATTGCAGATGGTCAGGCAAAAACTTTACGAGGTCTAGATGGCAATGATACCTATTTCGTTTCTAATTTATTACCAAAAGATAGCACAATTGAGATTATCGATACAAGTGGCTCTAATATCATCCAAATCGCAGCTAATACAAAAGTTGTTAAAACTCTTTGGACAAAAAATGCTGCACGCTTAACATTTGAAGATGACAGAGTAATAACAATTAATGGTGCAGATAAATTTACTTTCAATATGGGTGGTAATGTTACTGATGGAACTGAAGGAACAGATCTCACCTTCGCAGAAGCTGCTCTTTCTTTTGGAATAGATGATGTTTTAAATTTATCTGGGTCAAATACTGGAACAGTAACAGATTTGTATATCATCTAATTATTAATTATAATTTGTTATAGTTCATTTACAAAACCCTTTATTGTAAATACTGAAGAAACCTCTGGGGGTGCTGACGACCTAAAATAAATATGGCGGAGAGAGAGGGATTCGAACCCTCGATACGGTTGCCCGCATACTCCCTTAGCAGGGGAGCGCCTTCGACCACTCGGCCACCTCTCCACATAATTAGCTAAAATGCCTATTTTACATATCAATGTAAAGATATTAAAATATATAATTAAAAGAGAAAAAAATGGATAAAAAGTTATCAGATGAACAAAAAGAAATTTTGTATTCTTGTGGAACAGAAATTCCAGGTACAAGCGAGCTTCTTAATGAAAAAAGAAAAGGTGTCTATGTAACAGCTGATAAAGAATTACCCGTTTTTAAATCAGAACATAAATTTGAGTCAGGAACTGGTTGGCCTAGCTTTTATGAAGCTAATCACGAAAACATAATTCTAAAAGAAGATCGATCTCATGGGATGATAAGAACTGAAGTAGTTTCAAAAGAAGGTGAGCACTTAGGTCATGTTTTTAATGATGGTCCACAGCCAACAGGATTAAGGTATTGTATTAATGGGCTTGCTTTAAAATTTATTCCTGATGATGAATAAACATTAATCATAATTTGTTTTTATAATATAAGCTGAAGCTATTGGACAAAAAGCCATAGATAAGCCACTTACTCCTGCTAATAAGGCAAGCTGTCTGAAAAACAACTCCTCAAAACCATTAAAAATTAAAACATCTAAAGCTCCAACCCCAAAAACAAGAATAGGCAAGAATAAAGGCAAGATAATAATTGGCATTATTAAACCATGAATCTTAAGTGATAAAATTAGACTTGATCCCATACATCCAATAGAGCTTAATGCAGGAGTTCCAATGATTAGAGTTACCATCATTGGTATTATGATTTCGGAATCTAGATTGACAAAAATTCCTATAATAGGTGTTATAATTATCATAGGTAGGCAATTTGCTAACCAATGCGAAATAGATTTAATTAATGCAAATCCATAGAATGTAATATCTTCGATTAGATAAATATCAAGAGTTCCATCATAGTAATCATCATGAAAAATATCTTCAAATGATAAAAACAATACTAAAATTATAGCCACCCAAATCAAACCTGGTGCAACATTAGTTAGAACACTATTTTGACCTTGTAATCCTATTGAAACTAGAAAAATAATTGCTGAATAAAACATCAAACTAAAAATATAGTTTGCCTTATATGAGAAAACTTTTTTTAATTCCCGTAAAAATATTAATCTATAAATTCTCATTCGCAATCCCCCAAATTGATTGATAGATCTGGGCTTTCTATTAAATTTTGATGAGAAACTATAATTGTAATTCCATCATTTTTACGGTGGTCTTCAATTTTACTTAACAAGAAATTAGACGAATCTTCGTCAAGAAATGAAAAAGGTTCATCTAAAAGCCATATTTTTCTATCAGCACAAAACAATCTTGTAAGTGCTAATTTTTGTTTTTGACCTTGCGATAAATATCTGCATTGTGAATGTTTTTTCGAATGTAGACCAAGTCTATTTAAAATTTCATTATCATGTTTGTTTTGATAAAACTCGGACCAGAATTCTAAATCTTCCTCTACTGTTAAATTTTGCTTAATTCCAGCATTATGTCCTAATAAAAAAACTTGATTTTTATTAATTAATATCTCACCTGAGTTATGTGAACTTAGTCCTGAAATAGCCCTTAAAAGGGTTGTTTTTCCTGAACCATTTTCTCCAGAAATTTTTAAAATTTCTCCATTTTTTATAGAAAAGCTTATGTTGGAAATAATTTGTATTCCTGATTGAGAACACGATAAATTTTTAACAGATACTGACATTTAATTAGGCCTAAAATTTATTTTAAATACTTTTAGAACTGCAAATATTCCTAAAATGAAAATAAAAAACGGTCCAAACCAAAGCAATATATTACTTAAATTAAACCTAGGTTTCATTAAAATGTAATCACCATATTTACTTCTCAAAAAATCAAAAATTTCATCGTTGCTCTTTCCTTCATAAACCATTTTTCTAACAAGTTGTTTAAGATCTTTTGCTAAAGGAGCATCTGAGTCATCTATAGTTTGTGACTGACAAACCATACATCTTATTTGAAGACTAATATCTGTCACCCTATCTTCATTATTCTGTATCTTGTTATCAGCAAAAAGATTTCCTGATAAAAAAATAAGCATAATAAAAAAAGATATTTGCTTTGCTGATTTAATATTAATTCTTTTAACTAATGACAGCAAACCACCTATTCCCATAAATAAACCACCAATCCAGATTAGCATTATCATAGGCTTATACCATATTCTTATAACCCATGACTTGTCGTTTATCTGCTCCCCCAAGACAAGATAAAATTGAGATAAATTACTACTAATAATTGCTGCCTCAGTAGTTTGAGACTGCTCGATTGGGTAAAATCTTTTTTCTGGATAAAGAAAAAATTCATTATCATTTCTAGATAATTTGAATTTTCCTTTAGTGGTAATATAATTCTCAACAATTTCTTCATTAAAACTTTCAAATTTTAGAATATAGCCTGAGAAATTAATTTGGTTGTTTATATCAAGTTTACCTTCATATTCATTTTGGTGCGAACTTGAAATACTTACTCCTAGAATTAAAATCGCAAATCCAGAATGTGCAAAAAATGATGCCCAGTTATTTAATCCTTGAAACCTAATATGCGTAAGATTGTTTAAACTATTTAGAAAAAGCCATATCCCTGAAAAAAGACCTATAAAAATTATCAAAGATAAATTTTCAAACATAAAAAAGATAGCAATAGTTATAATTAAAGTCAGACCTAACGGAATAGATATATTTCTTAATAATTCTTTAATACTATTTTGATTCCAAGCTAGTATTGGTCCTAAAGCTGAAAAAAAAGCTAGAAGTATTGCAAAAGGAATTACAGTAATATTGTAAAAAGGTGGGCCAACAGAAATTCTATTGTTATTAATTGTTTCAACAATTAGAGGATAAATTGTTCCAAGAAAAACTGTAAAAGCTATAACAGATAATAATAAATTATTGATTATTAAAAATGTCTCTTTACTAAAGAAATTTAACTCAACATTCGGTTGTTTTTTTATATAATTTTTTGCATAGATTGATAAGCTTAAAAGCGTTACAAGAAATAATAACAAAATGATAAATATACCTCTTGTTGGGTCTGAGGCAAAAGCATGTACAGAGGTGATTAACCCCGACCTAACAATGAATGTTCCAATTATTGATAAAATAAAACCTAATAATGAGAGTAAAACACTCCAATTAATAAGGATTTCCTTCTTTTCCAAAGCTAATAAATTATGAATTAAAGCCGTAGCAATGATCCATGGAATCAATGATACATTTTCAACAGGGTCCCAAAACCAATATCCACCCCATCCTAATTCATAGTAAGCCCACCATGATCCAAGAGAAATACCTATAGTTAGAAACACCCAAGAAGTTAATGCCCAAATCCTTATATTTCTTGCCCATTCTTTATTAATTGTGTTTCTTATCAAGCCTGCTAAAGCAAATGACCAAACAATAGATAGCCCAACATAACCTAAATATAAAAAAGGAGGATGAAAAGCTAGTCCAGGATCTTGAAGGAGAGGATTTAAGCCGTACCCCTCTTCACTTAATATATTACTGCTCTCTAAGGGATTAGATAAAAAATACAGATAAAAAACAAAACCAAAAGATAAAAAACCTTGGAATAATAATATTAAGCTTTTAGTTTCCTTTTTAAGTGATTGTTTATTAATAGTTATTAAGAAACCATAAAAAGCCATTACCCAACACCAAAGCAACATTGACCCCTCATGACTACCCCAAGAACCTGAAATTTTATAAATCATAGGTTTTAATGAATGACTATTTTCAAGAACATTTTGGATTGTAAAGTCAGATATAATAAAACCATATATTAATATCAAAAATGCTAATGAAATTGATAAAAAATGGATAACAGCCATATAAGAAATAATTAAAGCATATTTAAAATACCCTTTGTTTAAAATAACAGTAAATAATTGAATAAATGAGGCTGATAAACCTAAAGCTATGAAAAAATTACCTAATTGACTAAGCACTATTTATCTCCATAGTCTTTTTTTAAAGCATTCTGGACTTCAGGAGGCATATAATTTTCATCGTGCTTAGCTAAAATTGAGTTAGCTATAAACATCCCTTCTTTATTTACTGAACCCTCTGCAATAACACCCTGTTCTTCTTTAAATAAATCAGGAATAATACCTTTATAAAAAACTATCATTTCTTTGTTAAAATCAGTTATTATAAAGTTTATAGATCCATCATTAAGTTGTTTTATTGATGATTCTTTAACCATACCCCCTAATCTAAGTTTAGACATTTCATTGATTTCTTTAATGCTAATTTTTTGTTGTATTTCTGTAGGAGAATAGAAGAAAACAATATTATCTCTCAAAGCCCACAGAATTAAATAAATAGAAGTAGCTATTGTTATAAAAAATAAAGATATCAAATAAATTCTTTTTTTTCTTTTAATCATTTTTCTCTTTAATTTTTTCAATTAGTTTTAAATTTTTTTGTGAAAGCAGTCTTGATGAAAAAAATAAAATTAAAATAGCTAAAAATGCAAAAAGATATGCTAGAAAAACAAATGCTGTGTGACTTGTAAACATATCCTTACCTTAACTATTTAGAGCTTAATGTATATGTTACATAACGTCTTAGGTTTAACTCACTAAAAAACCTTATAGAAAAAATATATAAAAACAAAAACAAAAATGAAACAAACATTACCAAAAGAGGTATTAACATATCTATATGTATTGAGGGTGAATCAAGTTTTGAAATAGTTGCCGGTTGATGAAGTGTTGTCCAAATATCAACAGAAAATTTAATGATAGGAATGTTAATAAAGCCAATAAGAGCAAAAATCGAAGAAATCTTATCTCCTTTTACAGGGTCATTGAAAGATTTTGAAACGATAATAAATCCTATATAAATAAATAACAAAATAAACATTGATGTTAACCTTGCATCCCAAACCCACCATGTACCCCACATTGGTTTTCCCCATAAAGAACCAGTAACCAGGCAAATAAGAGTAAAAACTGCCCCTATAGGAGCAACGGATTTAGCGTATATAAACGCTACAAGATGTCCATATATCAGACCTATTAGGCTTGCTACGGCAATGGACGAATAAATAAATAAGGCCATCCATGCAGAGGGTACATGGACATACATAATTCTAACAGTTTCGCCTTGAAGATAATCAGGAGGTGAATTAAAAATGGCAAACCATAATCCAATAATTAACGAAATTACAAAAGCTCCACAAAACCATGGTGAAAGAGCATTAGTATATCTCTCTAAAGTACCTGGATTGACTAGTTGTAATTTCAATTCATTTCCTCTGTTGATCATTAAAGTAGTATTTTATATAAACAATTTCTATAAATTGTAATTATTTTCTTTAGGACAAAAAAATATAGTAGTATCGATAAATGATGAAGAACAACTATCAGAAATATCTAGAAACCCAAAACAAAAATCTTAACGATTGGGAAAATATTGCAAATCAATCATTGAAGGAAAAAACCATTGATAACCTTAAAAAAAATTTTGATGGAAATTTAGAAAAAAAAATTCTTTATACAGAAGATGATGTAAATCTAGAAAATAACCACGCATATGCAAGGGGCCTAAAAGAAGAAATAAATGAATATCTTCCATGGCATATTTGTTCAATAGTTGATCAATCAAATGATAGTAAATTATATAATTCAAGAATTCTAAATGAATTAGAGCGCGGAGCCTCATCTGTTGAAATTAATTATATTCATGATCAAAAAAGTGAAGAAATTTTGAAAAATATTGACCTTTCTATAGCTCCTATTTTTTATAGAGATATATCAAACCCATTAGAAGGATCCTTAAAATTTTTAAACTTAATAAACAATTGGGAACATAAAAATAAAAAAACCCCTTTAGGAGGATTAGAAGTTGATGTCATAGCTATAAGTTTTTCTAAATTTGAAAAGGATAATGAATTTAATCATTATGAGTTAATTAAGGGTTTAAGTAAAATTATCAAAGAGAACAAAAATCAAAATATTAATTTAATAAATTTTGATGGAGAGATATGGAATAGCTTAGGCGCATCATTAAATGAAGAAATAGCATTAATGTGCCTGAGTTTTATTGAGATGTTAAGAAGTAATATTATTGATAATGAATCGCCTATAAACTTTACTATTTCTTTAGATACTGATTTTTTCTTAAATATAGCTAAGATCAGATCCCTAAGAATTATCATAAATAATCTTTATGGGCATTTTGGTATTAATCCAAATTTCAAAATTAATGGTCGAACAGCTGATGAAATTATTTTTAAAGAAAGCCCTTGGGTTAATCAATTAAGAATTACAAATGCCGCTCTATCTGCAGCAATAGCAAATGTAGATAGACTAACATGTCATCATATAACTAATCCATTGGGGCAAGCACCAGAATTTGTCAGAAGATTAACAAGAAATACGCATATAATTCTTCAAGAAGAATCTAATATTGGAAAAATTCAAGATGCTGCTGGTGGTTCTTATTATATAGAAAGCATTACAAAATCTATTGCAGATAAATCATTTGATTTTATTAAATCTATTGAAAAACAAGGCGGTATACTGAGTTTATTAGAAAATAGAGAATTTATTAACAAACTCTCAGAAAACAAAGCTAAGAAAGATAAAATGTTTGAAGAGAAAAACATAAAAAGAATTGGCGTCAATTTATACCCCGATAAAGAGATAAGAGAAATTAATATAAAGCCTTACGAAAAAATTGAATAATTATGAAAAATAAATTTAAAGAAATAGAAAATATTGATCTCAATTACGAAAGTGAGAGTAGTCCAAATAATTTTAAGGCAAAAGAAAATATATTTACTACTCCAGAAGGTATCAGTTTGAAATCTTTCTATACCAAGGATGATTTAACAGGTTTTGACCATCAGAATACCTATCCAGGAATAGATCCATTCGTTCGCGGCCCCTACCCAACTATGTATGCAAATAAACCTTGGACCATTAGGCAATATGCTGGTTTTTCAACTGCGGAGGAATCAAATGCTTTTTACAGGAGAAATCTTGAAGCAGGTCAAATGGGTTTATCTATTGCTTTTGATTTAGCTACTCACAGAGGTTATGACTCAGACAACCCTCTAGTTTCAGATGATGTTGGAATGGCTGGAGTTGCAATAGACTCAATATTGGATATGAGAATCTTATTCAAAGATATTCCTCTAGATAAAATGTCTGTATCAATGACAATGAACGGTGCAGTAATTCCGATCATGGCGCTTTATATTGTCGCTGCAGAGGAACAAGGTGTAGAACCAGATCAGTTAAAAGGAACGATACAAAATGATGTTCTTAAAGAATTTATGGTTAGAAACACATATATATATCCACCAAAACCTTCTATGAGAATAATTTCTGATATTTTTGAATATACATCAAAAAATATGCCTAAATTCAATTCAATTTCAATTTCCGGTTATCATATGCAAGAGGCAGGAGCATCAGCTGATCTTGAGTTAGCTTATACTCTTGCAGATGGTTTAGAGTATATAAAGGCAGGAATAAACGCTGGATTACATATTGATGCTTTTGCACCACGGTTATCATTCTTTTGGGCAATAGGTATGGATTATTTTATGGAAATTGCAAAACTTAGAGCTGGAAGATTATTATGGGCGAATATTGTAAGAGATTTTAATCCTTCCGATTCACGTTCACTTGCATTAAGAACACATTGTCAAACTTCAGGTTATTCATTAACATCGCAAGATCCTTTTAATAACATTACTAGAACCTGCATAGAGGCTTTATCAGCAGTTCATGGTCATACGCAATCACTTCATACAAACAGTTTTGATGAAGCAATAGCTTTACCAACTGATTTTTCAGCGCAAATAGCTAGAAATACACAATTGTTTATTCAACATGAAACAGGTACTTCAGATGTTATTGATCCATGGGGCGGATCATTTTTTGTTGAAAAACTTACACACGAGCTTGCTAAGAAAGCACTAGACCATATGGAAGAAATAGAAAGTTTTGGCGGTATGACGGAAGCTCTTGAAAAAGGAATACCAAAAATGCGCATTGAAGAATCTGCTACCAAAGCACAATCAAAAATTGACTCAGGTGAAAATACAGTTGTTGGAGTTAATAAATTCACATTATCAGCAAACGAGGAAGAAAAAATTGATTTTTTAAAAGTAGATAATTCAATGGTTAAGAAAAATCAAATTGAAAGATTAAATGAAATTAAAAAAACAAGAAACAACTCTAAAGTTGAAAAAATGCTTAATGAATTAACCCATGGAGCATCCAAAAATGGAAATGTTCTAGAGCTTGCTATAAATGCAGCAAGAGAAGGAGCTACTGTTGGAGAAATTTCGTCATCAATGGAAAAAGTGTGGAAACGACATAAAGCAAAAATAAATCTAGTTAGAGATATTTACGGAGAAAATTTTGACTCTGATACAATAAATATTGTTAGAAAAAAAGTTAAAGATTTTGAAATACGTGAACACAGAAAACCAAAAGTTTATATAGCTAAACTAGGACAGGATGGTCATGATAGAGGGCAAAAAGTTGTAGGTAGTGCTTTGGCTGATATAGGTTTTGACGTGAATGTGGGACCATTATTTCAAACCCCATCTGAGGCGGCTGAGGAGGCGATAAGTTTAGATGTAGATATAATTGCTGCCTCTTCTTTAGCGGCTGGACATCTTACATTAGTTCCAAAATTAAGAAGCGAACTTGATAACAAAGGTTATGAAAAAATTCATATAATTGTTGGTGGTGTTATTCCTAAAGAAGATTTTTCAACACTAATTGATGACGGGGCCTCTGCTATTTTTGCAACGGGAACAAATATTGTTAATTCAGCCATGGAAATGTTACAAATTATTGAGTCTTCTAATTCTGAGTAAACCTTATAAGACCTTCTTGGGCAACAGAAGCAATTAAATTGCCATTCAAATCAAAGATTGAACCTCTATTAAAACCTCTCGCACCTGATGCTGAAGGACTATCTTGGTGATATAGCAACCACTCATCTGCTTTAAAAGGTCGATGAAACCACATAGCATGATCAAGACTTGCTGAGTGAAGGTTAGGATTCATAAAATTCACACCATGAGGATTTGTACAAGTATCAAGAAGAGTCATGTCAGACATATAAGCAAGAACACATTGATGAAGAGAAACAATATCAGGTAATGATGACCTAGCTTTAAACCATATATAATTTTGAGGTTCTTTAGGTTCAGGGCTCATAAGATCTACAGGGTTTATAGGTCTTACCTCAACAGGCCATTCCTTATTAAAGCTCTCTTTATATTCATCAGGAAGCTTATCTATAATTTTTTTTCTTAATTGATGTTCAGATGGTAAATCTTTAAAACTTTCAACCTCAGGCATAGGGTCTTGGTGATTAAGCCCATCTTCCTCAATTTGGAAAGAAGCAGACATGTTAAATATTTTTTTGCCATGCTGGACAGCAACTACTCTTCTTGAGGTAAAAGATCTTCCATCACGAGCTCTATCAACCTCATATAAAATTGGAACCTTGGGATCTCCAGCTCTTAAAAAATATGCGTGTAATGAATGGCATATTCTATTTTCTACTGTTCTACTTGCAGCAACTAAAGCTTGTCCAATAACTTGGCCACCAAAAACTCTTTGCCATCTATCACTTGGGCTTTCCCCTCTAAAAAGATTCACTTCAATTCTTTCAATGTCAAGAAGGTTGATTAAATCTTCAAGTTTATCATTCATGACCTATCGAGCCTTTTGATTAAAAAGTAGTGATCTTGCTTTCTTTGCTTCTTTAGTTTTTTCAGAAAGACCAGATTTAGATGCCTTGGCTAGCATTCTCATAGCTTTACCAACATCTAATCCTTTCTGAACAGCGGGTCTTGCTCCAACCTTCTCAAACCACTTAAATAAATGCGGAAAATCTTTTAACTTTTGTCCTTGCATTTTCATCGATATTTTTGATGGTAAAATCCACCCCCAGCAAGCCATATCTGCAATAGAGTATCTTCCTGCTAAATATTCATTTTTTCTTAATTGTTTATTCATTACACCATACAGACGATTAACCTCATTTGTGTATCGTTTTTTGGCATAAGTTAATTTTTCTTTTGTGAATTGGGGAGCATACATTCTAAAATGATGTGCTTGTCCTGCCATCGGACCTAATCCACCCATTTGCCAAAAAAGCCATTGATCAACATTTGATCTTTCACGTTCATTTTTCGGATAAAATTTACCAGATTTTCTGCCTAAGTATTGAAGAATAGCTCCCGACTCAAAAACGGAAATTGGTTTTCCTCCAGGACCATTAGGATCAATAATAGCTGGAATTCTATTATTTGGAGATATCTTTAAAAAAGAAGGTTTAAATTGATCTCCTTTTCCAATATTAACGGGAATTATTTTGTAAGGAATCTTGCTTTCTTCAAGCATTATAGAAATTTTCCATCCATTTGGAGTATCCGCAAAATATAATTCTATAGGTTTATTAGTCATATCTTTACCCTCTCATACTAGCTAAGTTTATCATTTAGTAGTTCATTGACAAGTTTTGGATTCGCTTTTCCATTAGTCTCTTTCATAACTTGACCAACAAACCATCCCATTAATTTTGGCTTTAATTTAACTGCTTCAACCTGATCAGGGTTGTCAGTTATAATAGTATCTATGATCTTTTCTAATTCCCCCGTATCAGAAACTTGTTTCATACCTTCTCTTTCTACAATTTTTTCAGGGTCCTCATCATTCTCAAGCATCATTTCAAAAACATCTTTAGCAATCCTAGTTGAAATAATATTCTCCTCTATTAATTTAATTAATTTTGAAAAATTATCTATGCTTATTGGACTATCAGAAATTCCAAAACCTAATTTGTTCATCGCTGCAAAGAACTCGCCTGTGATCCAATTTGCAGCAATTTTTGGATCTCTTCCTTTAGCCACCTCCTCAAAAAATAATGCTGTCTCAATTTCAGAAACAAGAATATTTGCGTCATATGCCGATAAAGAATATTCTCTTTGGAATCTTTCTTTTTTATCATCTGGTAACTCAGGAAGCTTGGATCTAATTTCATCTATTACATCTTCCGAAAAAGATAGCGGTAGAAGGTCTGGATCAGGAAAATACCTATAATCATGAGCTTCCTCTTTACTTCTCATCGATCTTGTTTCTCCTTTTTTTGGATCAAATAATCTTGTCTCCTGTTTAATATCTTGTGATTCTTCCAGTAGCTCTATTTGCCTTCTTGCCTCAAAATCAATTGCTTGACCTATAAATTTTATAGAATTGACATTTTTAATTTCACATCTCGTACCTAATTCTTCTCCTGGTTTTCTAACGGAAACATTAATATCTGCCCTTAAGGAGCCCTCCTCCATATTTCCATCACAAGTTCCTAAATATCTCATGATGCTTCTTAATTTTTTTATATAAGTTTGAGCCTCTTCTGCTGAGCTAATGTCAGGCATCGATACAATTTCCATAAGAGCAACACCTGATCGATTTAGATCAACATAAGAATATTCTGGATGTTGATCATGAAGCGATTTTCCGGCATCTTGCTCAAGATGTAATCTCTCAATTCTAATTGTTTTACTGTTATTATCGTCTAAATCAATTGTTACAGAACCTTCCCCAACTACAGGTTGTTGGTATTGAGATATTTGATAGCCTTGAGGTAAATCAGGATAAAAATAATTTTTTCTATCAAAAATTGAATAATTATTTATTTTTGCATTCAATCCCAAACCAGTTCTGATTGCTTGCTCTACACAAACCCAATTAATTACTGGTAGCATTCCTGGCATACCAGCATCTACAAAACTTACCTGTGTGTTGTGTTCGCCTCCAAATTTAGTAGATGCTGAAGAAAAAAGTTTTGAGTTAGAAATTATTTGTGCATGCACCTCAATTCCTATTACAACCTCCCAATCACCAGTTTCTCCCTTAATTAAATTATTCATTAATCCACCATTTTTCTGGAGTTAAATCAAATTTTGCAGATTTTTCAATACATGAAGCAATGGAAAGTATTGATTCCTCGTCAAATGAATTTCCTATTAATTGCATACCAATTGGCAAATTTTCTTTATCTAGCCCTACAGGAACAGATATAGCTGGAAGACCGGCTAAATTAACTGGAACTGTAAAAACATCATTTAAGTACATTTCTAAGGGATCTTTATTTTTATCTCCGATCATAAAAGCAGTTGAAGGAGTTGAAGGTCCGTAAATAGCATCAACTTTTGAGAAAGCTTCCTTAAAGTCTTGTGATATCATTGACCTAACTTTTTGAGCTTTTAAATAATAGGCATCATAATAACCTGATGAAAGCACATAAGTCCCTATCATAATTCTTCTTTTTACCTCATTACCAAAACCTTGAGCTCTAGTTTCTTCATACATTTCAATAATATTTTCGGCATCCGCCCTGTGTGTATATTTCACACCATCATATCGGGCTAAGTTCGAAGACGCTTCTGCGGGAGCAATAATATAATAACAAGGTAGTGCATATTTAATATGAGGAAGTGAGATATCAACAATTTCAGCACCAGACTCAATAAGCCATTCTTTTCCTTTTTCTATGAAGGAAGAAATATCTTCTGAAATACCATCAGCTTCATACTCTTTTGGAATTCCAATCTTCATGCCTTTTATGCTTTTATCAGTTGCATTTACAAAATCTGGTATTTCTTTATATGAGCTTGTAGAGTCTTTTGGGTCGTGACTACAAATGGAATTAAGTATTAGAGCGCTATCTTTTACATTTCTTGTAATTGGTCCAGCTTGGTCCAAGGATGAAGCAAAAGCTATAATACCCCATCTTGAGCATCTTCCATAAGTAGGCTTTAATCCAACAGTACCAGTAAATGAGGCAGGTTGCCTTATTGAACCACCAGTATCAGTTCCCAATGATGCTAATCCTATGCCAGCAGCTACAGAAGCTGCCGAACCTCCAGATGATCCGCCAGGCACAGTAAAATTCCCTTTGCTGTTTTTCCAAGGATTTTTAACCTCACCATAAAAACTTGTTTCATTTGATGAGCCCATAGCAAATTCATCATTATTTAATTTACCTAAAAGAATAGCACCATCATTCCATAGATTTTGAGTAACTGTAGATTCGTAGGGAGGTATAAAATTTTCAAGCATTTTACTTGAAGCTGTTGTTTTAATTCCTTTAGTACAAAACATATCTTTAATACCGATTGGTATGCCATCTAAAAGATTTTCTTCACCCTTTAAATACCTATTGTCACTATCAATGGCCTTTTCTCGAGCAATATCTGCAGTTTCAGTGATAAATGCATTTAATTCTCTACCATTCTCCATAGATGAAACATGAAAATCAATTAATTCGGAAACACTAAAGTCTTTTCTTTTCAAACAAGTAATTGTCTCGTGAATTGATAAATGTGAAAAATCAGTCATTAGTCGACAACCTTTGGAACAAGAAAAAATCCATCTTCAGATTTCGGTGCATTTGATATCACTTCATCACGATACCCTCCGTCATTAACCTCATCAGCTCTATACTTTATATCCTCCTCACCAAAAGAAGAAAAAACTGGATTAATTCCCTCGGTATCCAGTTCTGATAATTGCTCAATCCAATCCATAATATTTCCTAACTCAGATGTAAGGTTTTTAACTTCTGTCTCAGTTAATGAAATTCTTGATAATTTCGCAATTCTTTCAACTAATTTATTATCTATAGTCATTATTTAATGTTCCTTATTATCACTAAATACCAAAGTCCTTGATGCATAGCAAATAACAATTTAATTTGGTTATATGTATACTGATGACCCACAAGAATTCTACAATAATTTAAATAAAGAATTACCGCTACTTGGTATTGATCCAGGTACAAAAAATATAGGCCTGGCTATTTCGGATATTAATAAAACGATTGCAACGCCTTTAGATGTTTTAAAAAACAAAAAATATAAAGATTTAGTTAATTTTATAAATGAAACTCAAAATAATCATGGACTTAGCGGTATAGTTATTGGATATCCAATAAATATGGATGGAACAATTGGTCCAAAAGCTCAGTCAAGTAACTCTTTAGCTGATAATCTAAATAAAGATACTAATTTACCTATTCTTTTATGGGATGAAAGACTTTCAACTACTGTAGTTGAAAAAATGTTAATATCTGCAGATATTTCTAGAAATAAACGAAAGAAAAATATCGATAAACTTGCCGCAAGCTATATTTTGCAGGGTTTTCTTGATCTTGCATCAAAACTTAAAGAGTCATAAAGGAGTCATAATAGATTCACATAATATTCATTTTTAATCATATGAATCAGCATATTAGTTTAATTTCTTAAACCTTAAAGGAGGTGTAGAAATGTTTAAAATGAATAAATTATTAAAAAAAATTAATTATGAAAAAAAACATCAGAGAAATAAAAATTTAAATAGAAGAAAAGCAATACCTTGGTCTATTTACTTATTTAAAAATTAATTCAGGATTATTTTTTCTAATAGAGCCATCCTACACCATAAGCCATTTCGCATTTGTTCAAAATATTTTGCTCTTTTATCTTTATCAAATTCTTTTGGTATTTCATTAACCCTTGGAAGTGGATGCATGACTATAGCTTTATCATTTAATTTACTTAAAGTTACTTCAGTTAAAGCATAATTATGGTCACTGCCTCTTTCTTTTTGAACTCTTGTTACATACAGAACATCAGTCTTACTTATTACATCTTCAATTTTATCACTTTCAAAACTATTAATTGGCAAAATATCAGATGGATATCTTAAATTATCAGGACTTATAAAATTAAAATTATTATTTTTATACCTACTCAAAAGCTTAACAAGACTCTTGACAGTTCTTCCATTTTTTAAGTCACCGATAAAAGTAATATTAAGATTATCAAGATTATTGTTATTATTTGAATATATTGTCAGACCATCAAGGAGAGTTTGGGTTGGGTGTTCGCCATCACCATCGCCTCCATTAATTATTGGGACTGGACTTACCTTTGCAGCCCTTTCTGCAGAACCAACTTCAGGATGTCGTAAAACAATACAATCACTCATTGTGCTCATGGTTATAATGGTATCTTCTAGAGTCTCACCTTTTGTAACACTAGAAAACTTTACATTATTAATAGGAATAACAGACCCACCTTTTTTGGTCATAGCGCTGTAAAATGAAGATGAGGTCCTTGTAGAAGGTTCATAAAATAAATTTGTTAAAATCTTACCGGTTAAAGAAGTAGAATTATTATCTTTATTTTTCAATGCATTTGTCCAAATTTCAAGAATGAAATCTTCGGACATATCGTCTACTGATAGAAGATGTTGCACATATTTTCCTTTCAGATTATTTATATACATCAAAATGGAATTTTTTAACTCAATAATTTTTTATTTTTTATTTATTTTATTATCCTACTTAATGGGATCTGTACCCTTTGGGTATTTATTTACAAAGTATGTTTCTAAAATTGATATAAGAGAAATAGGTTCAGGAAATATAGGAACAACTAATGTTCTTAGAACAGGAAATAAGCTAACAGCTATATTAACTCTTTTCTTTGACGCGCTTAAAGGGTTTATTCCAGCATGGATATCACTACAATTTTCTTCAGAATTATTCATATATGTCGCAATTTTTACTCTTTTAGGCCATATGTACCCTATTTGGCTAAAATTTAAGGGCGGTAAAGGTGTAGCAACATTTTTAGGCCTTATATTTGCTATTTCAATTTATTCTGGTTTTTTATTTATTTTAAGTTGGATAATAATTGCGCTAATCTTTAAAAAATCATCAGTAAGTTCACTATCAGCAACTTTATTTTCATCGCTTTACATTATTTTTTATAATTCAAATTTATTTTTCCTATTAATAATAATGTTAGGGCTCATAACAATAAAACATAAAGAAAACATAATAAGAATATACAAAAATACTGAACCAAATATTAAAATTTAAACTCCCTATATTTTAAAAAAAAAAATTACTTATTTGACTTATTAATCAAAAAATGAAAATTCTTACTTTTTTAAGTGGAGGATTTTGTGCATTTAGTAGTTGTTGAATCACCTGCAAAGGCAAAAACGATTGAAGGCTATTTGGGTTCTGATTATAAAGTAATAGCTTCATTAGGTCATATTAGAGACCTTCCATCAAGTGAAGGATCAGTAAAGCCCGATGAAGATTTCAAGATGATTTGGGAATTAGGTGATAAAGGAAAAAAACAAGCAAAAACACTGAATGAAGCTGTTAAAAATTCTGAAAGTCTTATATTGGCTACAGATCCTGACAGAGAAGGAGAGGCAATAGCCTGGCATGTTTTAGAGGTTCTTCAAGAAAAAGGTAGTTTGGCTGATAAAAAGATTTCAAGAGTTACCTTTAACGCAATTACAAAAAAAGAAATTAATGAGGCAATTAATAATCCAAGAGAAATCGATACAGAAATGGTACAGGCTTACTTAGCAAGAAGGGCTTTGGACTATCTTGTTGGATTTACATTATCTCCTGTTTTATGGAGGAAACTTCCTGGTGCTCGTTCAGCGGGACGTGTTCAATCTGTAGCATTAAGATTAATATGTGAAAGGGAAATAGAGATTGAGTCTTTTATTCCTCAAGAATATTGGTCTATTAATGGTCATTTCTCATACGAGGATAACGATCCTTTTGAAGCAAAACTAACTCATTTTGATAGTAAAAAATTAGAGCAATTTGATATTAATAATGAGGATAGGTCTGAAGAAATTAAAATAGCTATTCAAGAAGCAAATTTTAAAATAACCGATATACAAGAAAAAAATGTATCAAGAAAACCGTCGCCACCCTTTATTACATCTACATTACAAATGGAAGCCTCAAGAAAACTTAATATGACAGCAAAAGTAACAATGATGACAGCACAAAAACTTTATGAAGCTGGCTTAATAACATATATGCGAACTGACGGTGTTCAAATTGGTAAAGAGAGCATTGAAGAAATCAGATCTAGTATTGGGGCAATTTATGGGGAAGATTTTCTTCCAGACGAATTAAGAGATTACCAAGGAAATATTGCAAATGCACAAGAAGCACACGAAGCTATAAGACCGACCGACCCGAAAAAAACACCAGATATTGTAAAAAATGAACTTAATGACGATCAATATGGATTGTATTCACTTATATGGAAAAGAACATTAGCAAGCCAAATGGAAAATTGGCGTGGAATGAGAACAACTGTTTTAATAAATAATGAAGATGGCGATATTAGTTTTAGGGCCTCAGGAACTGTAACTGTATTTGAAGGCTTTAGAGCCTTATATGAGGAAGGAAGAGCTGAAGATAAAGAAGAATTACAAAATTTACCTAAATTAGTTAAAGATAGTTCTCTTGCAAACATTAAAATTAATACTAATCAGCACTTTACAAAACCGCCGCCAAGATTTTCAGAACCATCTCTTGTTAAATCTCTTGAAGAAAAAGGCATTGGAAGACCGTCAACATATGCATCAATTATATCTGTTTTGCAGGACAGAAATTATGTAAGACTAGATAAAAGGTATTTCTATCCAGAAGATAAAGGTAGATTAGTCACATCTTTTTTAGAAAGTTTCTTTAGACAATATGTTGGTTATGACTTCACAGCCCAATTAGAGGAAAATCTTGATAAAGTTTCAAATGGTGAAATGAATTGGAAAGATTTTTTAAATAATTTCTGGGGAGAGTTTAACTCATGTTCAGAGAAAGCTTTAGAATTAAGAACAAGAGATATTTTGGATCAACTGAATGAAAGTTTAGGAAATCATATCTTTAAAGATGATAAAGGAGAAATTAATAGAAAGTGTCCCAAATGTGAAGAAGGTATACTAAGCCTTAAAACAAGTAGAAATGGCGCATTTATAGGTTGTTCTGCATATCCTGATTGTAAATACACAAGAACATTTGGATCAAATAGCAATGTTGAACCAAGAATTATAGGTGTTCATCCTGAAACAAATAAAGAGATTAATCTATTAATAGGCAGATATGGTCCTTATCTAGAAATACAAGCGGATGATCCAGATGCAAAACCCAAAAGATCAACAATCCCTAAAACCATAGATCCAGATGAGGTAAATTTAGAATTAGCATTAAATCTTTTATCACTTCCTAAAATTATTGGAATACATCCAGAAGATGGCAACGAAATAAAAGCTGGGTTAGGTAGATTTGGTCCTTATGTCGTTCATGAAGGTATATTTGCGAGTTTAACAAATGTTGAGGAATTATTTTCAATTGGATTAAACAGAGCTATTGATTTAATTGAAGAGAAAAAAGCAAACCCTGGAAGAGGTAGAGCAAGTAAAACAATTAAAGAGCTTGGAAAACATCCTAAAGACGAAAAAGATATTGTCTTAATGGAGGGAAGATATGGTCCTTTTGTAAAACATGGAAAAGTAAATGCATCTATACCAAAAGATATGAATTTAGATGATGTAAATCTAGAGTTAGCTGTAGAATTGATAAAAAACCGAAAAAAGAAAAAAAAGAAATAATGGTCAGACCTGTTAGACCAAAACCAGCTGCTAGCCTTGTTATAACAAAACAAAAGAAAAATGATTTATATGTTTTAATGGGTCAAAGGCCAAAAAATTCTAGATTTGCACCTAATGTTTGGGTTTTTCCTGGTGGTAGAGTTGAGAAATCAGATATGCTTAATAAAAGCATTAAGTTAAGTAAAAAAAATTTAGATGATCTTTCTAAATTAAAAGCAACAAAAACCTTATCTATTGGTCTTATATCTGCAGCAATAAGAGAAACTGAAGAGGAAACAAATCTAAAATTAATTGATACAAATTTAAAAAATTTATGGGTTTTGGCAAGGGCAATAACTCCTGCAAATCAGAAAATTAGATTCGATACTAAATTTTTTGTTCTAGATGAAAAAAATTTTTCAAATAAAATTAAAGGTAATGGTGAATTAAACAACCTAGGCTTTATAAACATAAAAGATGCTATTAAATTACCTTTATTTGATATTACTGAATTTTTATTGGAAGACTTAACAAGATTTTATAAAAATCAA
>CEOO01051639.1_pt1 | contig 20366 bp, 20 predicted proteins | sample 530321 | NCBI WGS metagenome assembly CEOO01 (sample SAMEA2619927, study PRJEB7988) | marine metagenome | biome: marine biome (ENVO:00000447); feature: surface water layer (ENVO:00002042); material: "saline water (ENVO:00002010), including plankton (ENVO:xxxxxxxx)" | depth 5 m
TTCAGTTCAGCAATACAACTGAGTTGAATTCAACCATTTACTTTTGCAGAGTTGGGCACAATGACTTCAACTACAGTTCTAACCCAACTTACTTGGAGAACAGCAAGATTCGAGTAAAGAACAAGACAACGGATGCCCCTGTTTCTTACATCACGACAGTAGGTTTATACTCAGCAGATAACGAGATGCTTGCAGTTGCAAAATTATCAGAACCACTTCGTAAAGACCCAACGAACGACATTACTCTCAGAGTCCGTCTTGACTACTAAAAGTTAGGAGGACTAAAAGTGTCTTACTATAAGTTTGAACAGAATGACATTTTCACAAACAGAATCAAGGCACACCCTCGCTCTTATTTCCTTGTTAATGATAGTAAAACTTATTACAACAATGATATCCTGCCAATCCGTTCGGGAACGGAGACTATTCTCGGTGGCGCACAGGGTGAAATAAGTTTATATGAGATGAACATAAACAGAGACCCAGCAGATGGTCTTATTTATCCCTATGTAACAAAAGAGGGAACATTGGGGAACTTTAAATCAGTCTCAACTGAATCTTTTCAGTCTTTTGATTATGGTACTCAGATTTCAGGTTCCTATCCTTTGAAATCAACTATTTCAACAGATTACTATACATCTTCTGACAGGGACAGAATCTACGCACTTAAAAATGCTTTTAATTACCACAAGACTCTTAGTAACCATTATGCGTTTGAAACAACAGACTGGAACAAGGCAACTCAGGATATAAGACTTATTTCTATTCCATCTATCTTTTATGGTTCATCAATTAAAAAGGGAAGCGTGAAAATGAACCTTTACATATCTGGTTCTCTTGTGGCAACTGTTGAAGATACTGCGAGAAACGGTGAACTTATTCAGACCTATGAGGCGACTTATATCACTGCACCTGCAACCGAAGCAGTCGGCAACGTACAGTTCACAAGCGCCAATGCTGCTGACTATGACAATAAAAGGGTGATATTAGAGGATGCAGCGGGCACGGAGGTGACATTTATTTTTGATTCAACTGGTACAGAGGGACCAACGGGAACAGTAGATGGTTCAGGGTTTATAGTGGTACAGGTAAGTGGGTTCGTAGCAGTATCTTTGTATCTATTGGAGTTTAATACGGCAATTAATTCCAGTTCACTTCAAATAACGCCAAATATTGTACTTCCGTTCGGCATTGTAGGTTTGACTCAGGATTTAAGTGGAGAATCTGGAAACACAACGATTCAAGACCCTGATTCGATTGCTGGATTTAATATAACACAGTTTGTTGGAGGCAGCGACGCAGTGTCAACAACAGGGCAAGAAAATAAAGGCAAAGTAGCAGGAGTTGTTCTTTATGATGAGGGGTTTGTTGCGCTTACTGGTTCTTGGGACTTGAATTCCAACACTGAAGACTATGATGGCGCACCGCTTGCAACACCGAAATGGAAACTTTGGGGCGCTGATGCAGCACCAAGTTCCTCTTGGGATATTGACTTCCTTGGAACAAACTATATTCCAACTATGACAATGCTCGCACACGCAAAGCAAGGCGACTTGAACTATTCAAACAATCCAACATTTATTGACTTTGAAGACAGGAACGATGGAGTCGAGGAAGCACCACTTTCTCCCAATAAATTCGTCGAAGACAAAGAACTTCACATTGCTAATGTAGTTCAATCTCCTTATCCAAACACTTCTGGTTCATTTGAAAAGACAACTTATATCTCTAAGATTGGTATTTACGACGAGAACAAGAATCTTATCGGTATTGCTAAACTTGCTACACCAGTTAAGAAAACAGAGAGCAGACAATACACATTCAAAATGAAAGTAGACTTTTAGTGATATTAGGTTTAGACATTTCAACTTCCATTACAGGCGCAACTTTAATAGACATCAACGGAAACGTTGTTGTGATGGAATCAATCGACACACGCAAATACAAGAACTTTTTCGAGAAAGCAGAAAAAGTAAAATTATTCTTGACAAACTTATCAAAAGAGCATAAAGTAGAAGAAGTATATATTGAGCAATCTCTACAATCTTTTCGTTCGGGATTCTCATCAGCAAAGACACTTTCAACACTTTCACGATTTAACGGAGTTGTAAGTTGGATGTGCTATTCTATTTGGAATATCGAACCAGAATACCTTGCAGCAACCTCTGCGAGAAAATTGTGTGGGATTAAAGTTCCGAAAGGGCAAAAAGCAAAACCAGTTGTTTTAGACTTCGTTCTTAACAATGAACCTACCTTTGTGATAGAATATACAAAACAAGGTAATCCCAAACCTGACTCTTTTGATAGAGCAGATAGTTGGGTTATTGCCCGAGCAGGATTTATGAAAAAAACCACTTGACTTATCATTTTATTTTTGTTATCTTATAAGAAAATAATAATGAGGTTTTATAGTTGTCGTCTAAAATAAGTATTCTAAAAAAAGTAATGGGAAGTTGCTATCACTCTGGTGATGAGGTTTTATTCTTCTGCCCAAAGTGCAAGCACCATAAAAAGAAATTATCCGTTAACTTAGACAAAAACAAATTTAAGTGCTGGGTTTGCGAGTTCCGTGGAAACAATGTTCGCCGCTTGATACGTCGCTTTGGTTCGTTTAAGCAGCAGCAAGAGTGGGCAAAGATTGACGACACCATTGAGATTGCTTCATTTGAAGATGTGTTTTCGACAGAGCAGGAGATTGAAGAAAAGGTAGAACAAGTAATTGACTTACCAGAAAACTTTAAAACCTTGTGTTCATCTAACTTGTCTCTTGCAACAAGACCTATCTTTAGATTTTTGCATGAACGTGGTGTAAGTAAACAAGACATTCTCAAGTGGAAGATGGGATACTGTTCATCAGGAGACTATAAAGAAAGAGTTGTGATTCCGTCATTTAACGAGGACGGAAATATAAACTACTTTATTGCCAGAACTTACGGCAATGATTGGATGAAATACAAGAATCCACCAGCAAGTCGAGACATTGTATTCAACGAACTTTATGTTGATTTTGATGATGACTTAGTGATTGTCGAAGGTGTTTTTGATGCGATTGTTGCAGGCAATGCAGTCCCTATACTTGGTTCTTCTCTGAGAGAAGATTCAAAATTATTGAAGAAAGTAGTAGAACATGACACGCCAGTTTACATTGCGCTTGACCCTGATGTCGAAGCAAAAGCAATGAGATTAATAAAAAAAATGTTGACATTAGATATAGAAGTCTATAAGATAGATATAACTCCATACGCAGATGTAGGGGAGATGACTAAAAAACAATTTAACATAAGAAAGCAGAGCGCTGAACTTATGACTAATGACTCGTTTTTAGAGCGAGCAATTTTTAGTATTTAGGAGAGTAACACATGCCAAAGAAGAAAAAGAGTTTTAAACTCGCACACATTTCAGATACGCATATTCGCAACTTAAAATATCACGATGATTATCGTGTATGTTTTGAGCAGATGTATAATATTCTTCGTGAGGAGAAACCAGATTATATTGTTCACTGTGGAGATGTTGCACATACGAAGACTCAACTGTCACCAGAGTTTTTCGAGATGGCAGCAGACTTTTTTGATAGTTTATCAGACATCGCTCCGCTTGTTCTTATTGCTGGTAATCACGATGGGAACCTTAAAAATTCAAGTCGTCAAGACGCACTTACGCCAGTCGTTAAGGCACTCGACAAAGACACAATTCACTATCTTAAAAACTCTGGGGAGTTTTCTCCCTGCAAGGGATTGACTTTCAACGTCCTCTCTGTATTCGACAGAGATAACTGGGTGGAACCTTCTAGTGAAAAATCTATTAATATCGCTCTTTATCATGGTGCCATTGCTGGCGTCGAAACGGATATTGGATGGGTAATGGACCACGGAGAGGACGATGTTTCAATCTTTGCTGGACATGACTTTGCTTTCCTTGGAGACATTCACAAAACAAATCAGATTTTGGATACTGAGGGAAGAGTTCGTTATTGCGGTTCGACAGTTCAGCAAAACTTCGGAGAGACAAACGACAAAGGTTTTCTTATTTGGGACATCAAGGACAAGGATACTTTTGATGTTCGACATTTTGTTTTAGATAATCCACGTCCCTTTATTACAATTGAACTTACAAAGACTGGACGCTTGCCCAAGGCAGCAAACCCACCTGAAGGCGCTCGTCTTCGCATTGTTACTAATCATTCACTTCCTATCGAGAAAGTTCGTAAGGCAATCGACGTTACTAAGACTAAGTTTAAACCAGAGTCAGTAACTTTCTTGAATCGAGCAACTGGTTCTCGCTCCAAGGTAAATCTTGATGAAGACTTTGAAAAGTATAATTTAAGAGATATTGCTGTTCAAGAACAATTGATTACGGAGTATTTGCAGGACTACCTCTCTGACACTGAAGAGGATAAAGAGATTCTCAAGGAAGTGATGGAGATTAATCGAAGGGTAAATGCACAGGCAGAAAGTCAAGAGCGAGCATCCTATCGAAACGTAAATTGGAGCATCAAGACCCTCGAATGGAATAACCTCTTCAACTATGGAGAAGGGAATAAGATTGACTTTGACAATCTTGGAGGTATCGTTGGTATTTTTGGAAAGAACTTTTCAGGAAAGTCTTCAATCATTGATAGTCTACTTTGGGTATTGTTCAATACGACAAGTAAGAAGAACAAAAAGTCTATCGACATTGTAAACCAAAATCGTCCTTCTGCTTGGGGCAGGGTTGTCATCGAAATGGATAACCGACATTATACTATCGAGAGAACTGCTGATAAATATATCAAGAGGTTGAAAGGTGAAGAAACGGAAGAGGTAAAGACAAATGTAGAATTTTCTGTTTATGACTTGGCGACAGAAGAGTCACAACCACTAAATGGTGAAACACGTTCACAGACAGACGATAACATCAGGAAGTTTTTTAGTTCTATTGATGATTTTTTGATGACTTCCTTGTCTTCTCAATTGGATTCTCTTGCATTTATCTCCAAGGGTTCAACGGATAGAAAGGCAATTCTCGGAAAGTTTCTTGATTTGGAACTCTTTGATACGAAGTATACAATCGCAAAGGGAGAGTCTTCTATTTTAGATGGGAAGATTAAGCACCTTTTGGAACTCCCAGGTGAAGAGGGATATGAAGAAGCAATAAAGAGCGCAGAGTCGAAAGTCTTTGTCTGCGAAGAACAGGTAATTAATCAGCAGAAACTGTGCGCTACTCTCACGGAAGAAATTAACGAGATGACAATGAGAGTCATGAAAATTGAGACCCGTCTTGATTCGACTCCTATTCAAAAGATTATTGATGTCGGTGAAGTGAAGCAAAATATTTCTAAGCAGAGAGAAGATATCGACTTGCTGAATAAGGCAAATGAAGAATTAGAAGGAAAGATAAAGAATAACGATTTGGTTCTGAAAAAGATTGATGATTTTATCGAGACTTTCGACTATCAATCGTGGAAAAACAAAAAGCAGGACATGGAAGACCTTCGTGCAGAATTAAAACAAGCAGAGAGAAATCTTTCCTCTTTCGAACGAGAACAGAGGAGTATTTTTGAGAAGAGAAATCTTTTACAACAAGTACCTTGTGGTCCAGAATATTCACACTGTAGATTCATTCACTCTGCATATGAGAAGTTGAAGGAAGAGAAAGAAATTGACACCAAAGTATCAGACTGCAAAAACACAATTAGTAATCGACTGATACGGATAGAGGAGTTAGAACCAGACACGATTGATAAGTATTTGACTCAGTATGAAGAAGTAATTAAAAAGAGGCACTCTCAAAGAGAAGAGGTTTCCAATTTAGAACTCGAAGTTGCAAAGAATAAGACAACTCTTGTTCGCCTTCGAACTACACTCAACTCTCTTCTTGAAGACGTTAGACTTTACGAGGAGAATGAAAAAGTTCTTAAAGAGTTTGCGATTCTTACTAAAGAGAGAGATGGGTTGGTTATTAAAAAAGAAAAGATGGAACGAGAACTGAATGAGTGTAAGAAAGAAACTGCCGAACTGAGCAAGAAGCAAGGTATCATTGAAGGAACTGTTTCTAACTTGACAGATAGTTACGCAGCATTGCAATTAGCAAGAAAAGAATATTCTGCTTACGACTTGTATCGTAAGGCAATGGGTTCTAACGGCGTGTCTCTTGATATTATCAAAAAGGAACTTCCCATCATCAATGACGAGATTGCTAAGATTCTTGCCAACGTTGTAAACTTTGAAGTTTTCTTGGAGAACGAAGAAAAGCAACTTAAAGTTCTTATTAAACATCCAAGTTTTGAACCTCGTCCCTTGGAGATGGGGTCGGGTGCCGAGAAGACGATAGCAGCGATGGCAATACGACTTGCATTCATTAATGTATCTTCTCTTCCCATCGGTGACATCTTTATTCTTGATGAACCAGGCACGGCACTTGATGAGGAAAACATGGAAGGTTTTATTAGAATCTTAGATTTAGTAAAATCTCACTTTAAGAATGTTATTCTTATCTCTCACCTTGATTCTCTCAAAGATGCTGTGGACTTACAAATCTCTATTGAGAAGAAAGACAAGTTCGCTTTTGTTAATCAGTAAACTATTTATCCTTATGAGGGCATCGCCCTCAATAGGAGGATAATATGATGACAGAACAAGTAAAGGCATTCGCAGACAAATACGTTGAGAGGTTTATCTCTCGTAAGTTCCTTGCATGGATTGCAGCATCAACACTAGCATTATACGGGGTTCTTTCTTCTTCGGACTGGACTCAACTTACAATGGTTTATATTGGTTCACAGGCAGCAGTTGACTTAGTTAAGAGTTTGAAGGGATAATGCAGAAGTTCTGGATTTGGTTAAAAACAAACTGGGTTGTTCCTTTTGCTGCTGCTCTTGTTGTGATTAGTTATTTCGCAGGCAATCAGGGAAAGACAAGTCTGAAAGAAATGATGAAGGCGCAAAAAGAAGACTACGAGACTCAACTTAGAGTTTTAGAAGAGAAGCGAGAGAAAGAAAAGAAAATCATGGAAGATTATAAAAAGTCCTTGCAACTTCTCCAAGAAAAGCATAAAGTAAAAGAAGAAGAAATTAAGTTTGAGAACCGAGCAAAACTAATGGAAACCATAAAAAAGAACGAAGAAAAACCAATAGAAGATATCGCCGACGACTTTGCAAAAAGATTTAACCTTGAAAGGGTGTGAATGAAACTACTAAACATTTTTATAAGTTTATGCTTGACTTTCCTGCCCAGTTATGCTATAAGTCAAGAATTAAAGATAACAGGCATCAATAAGGGGCAGAAAGCACCCTTCACGGGCATTTTGCTAACCCAAGGTGCGCTTTCCAAGATTGAAGCAGACTTGCGCTTAGAAGTCGAATTATGCGCCAATAAATGCAAGTTAGAAAAAGGAGAATTAGAACTTCTATTTCAAAAAGATATTAAGATACTCAATGCTGAGATTAGTGGACTAAAACAATTTGTTGAGGTTAAGAATAGGCGAATCGCTAAACTTGAAGAAGTGGTAGAAGAACACAACAATTCTTGGTTTACTCCCATCGTTGCTATTGCTTCTTTCGCTCTCGGTGTTGCTACAACTATTGGAATAACTTATGCGGTGAACAAATGACTGAAAAGAAAAACTGGGACTTAATTGCTCAAATTGAAAAACAAATAAAAGAAAAGTACGGTGAAGAGACAATCAAGTCTCCTGCTCAAGGTTGGACAGATGAACAAGAAGAAGAACATTTAGAAAAACTTCGTGCTGCTGCTTTAAAACAAAGACGAGCAGAAAGCAAGTTGGATAAAGTAGAAGTAGCAGAAGGTGTTTTTATCACTAAGAAACTACTTATGAAGGAGAGTAATAGGACTTGTCCCGTTTGTTCTGCTTATTCGTTCGACAAGCAGGATGACTTATATATGAATAAGTTCGAGTGCTGTTTCAAATGCTATATAGATTATGTTGAGGGTCGTGAGGACAGATGGAAGTCTGGTTGGCGTCCAAACAAGGAGAACAAAGATGGCTGATGTATTAGAAATCGTAAGAGGCATTTCGCAGGTTATGGCAAACGCCTATGACGGTGCCTTAGACGAAAACGGAGAACCACTCAAGATTGGTTTAAAGAGAGAAGAAGAGGTCGAAATTACTGATAAGCGAGTAATGGACGGATTCAAAGTTCAAATGTCAGGCGACAAACTCATGATTAAGTATCATGCGGAAGTCACAATGAAAGAGGCAAAAGATAAGGGATTCGAAACAGAGTTAGAGCAGATGATGTCCGACATTTCTTCATTCCTTAAAAAAGAGTATAAGAAGGTCACAGGTTCAGCGCTTACGCTTTCTTCCGATGCTGACGTAGATGCTATCGTCCAGACTGTAGGCGGTCATCGTTGTTGGGTTCAGGCAGTTAAACCTTACAAGATTGGCGGTTTCGGTGAAGCAGTAGTCAGCACCAAACAACCTTCCGAGGACAATGTTAACGACGCAATCAAGAAATGGTTGGAACTCGGCAGAAAAGGCAAAGCACCTAACGACAAAAGGAAGGACGGATAATGAAGATTTCAAAAGCAAGATTAAAAGAAATCATTCAAGAAGAAGTTCAACTCTATCGGAATGAAAATCGAGTTGAGTCCCTTCTGGAATACGCTGAAGTTAAAATCGAAGATTTGATGAATGAACTTCACGACAGTGGTGTCCCTAACGAGGAACTTAAATCATTGTTGCTCAAAGTCGTCGAAAACATCGACGCAGGTTTCGTAGGCGAACCATCATAAAGAAAGCAGAGTCTTAGATGACCTACCAACTCACCAAGAAAAAGATTTTATCAGAAATCGTCCAATGCGGCAAAGACCCAGTTTATTTTCTAAATAACTATGCAAAGATTTCTCACCCAATGCACGGGTCTATTCCATTTAGGACTTACGACTTTCAGGACGACCTTTTAAGAGACTTTAACGACCATCGCTTCAACATTATTCTAAAGGCACGTCAGTTAGGCATCTCAACTGTAACAGCAGGTTATGTTGTTTGGATGATGCTTTTTCACAAAGATAAAAATGTTCTTGTTATGGCAACCAAGTTCGGCACAGCGGCAAACTTGGTAAAGAAGGTAAAGAACATAATGAGGAATGTCCCAGACTGGATGCGAATCGCAAGCATCTCTGTGGACAATAGAACTTCATTTGAGTTATCTAACGGTTCACAAATCAAAGCAACCTCTACTTCATCAGACGCTGGTCGTTCAGAAGCATTATCCCTTCTGGTTATTGACGAGGCAGCGCACGTTGAAGGTCTTGACGAGTTGTGGACTGGTCTTTATCCCACACTATCAACTGGTGGTCGTTGTATTGCTCTTTCGACTCCAAACGGTGTCGGCAACTGGTTTCACCAAACCTATGTCGATGCAGACGAGGAAAATAATGACTTCAAACCAACATGTCTACCTTGGCAGGTACATCCAGATAGAGATGATGCTTGGTTCGACAAAGAGACAAGAAATATGTCTCGAAGACAAATTGCTCAGGAGTTGGAATGTAACTTTAACATGTCGGGTGAAACAGTTATTCATACCGAGGACATAGAGAAGATTTCCAAAACTATTTGTGACCCAAATCACAAAGCAGGATTTGACAGAAACTATTATATCTGGGAAGACTTCGACCCAACACAATCTTACTTGCTTGTAGCAGACGTTGCCCGAGGAGACGGCAAGGACTTTTCAGCATTTCAAGTTATAAACGTAACACAAATGACCCAGGCAGCAGAATACCAAGGCAAGGTAGATTTGGACACTTATGCTATGTTCCTTGCGGATGCAGGAAAGACCTACGGTGGTTGCCTCCTCGTAGTGGAAAACAATAACGTTGGTTATGCAGTTCTTACCAAATTGGAAGAAGCAGGATATCCAAATCTTTATTATTCAGTAAAATCAACACACGAGTATGTAGATTCGGCAGCAGCACGTTCGAATAGTAGGTCAGTACTTGGGTTCACTACTTCAATGAAGACAAGACCCTTGATTATTGCCAAGTTAGAGGAATTTATAAGAAATGACCTAATTACTATCACGTCGAACCGATTGTTTAACGAATTGAAAACATTTGTCTGGAACAATGGTAAACCAGAGGCAATGCGAGGATATAACGACGACCTTGTAATGTCTATGGCGATTGCTTGTTGGGTAAGAGATACTGCTTTGGTTTCAAACCAGAGAGATGCGGAGTATAAGAAGGCACTGCTGAATGCGATGTCAACTTCTAAAACTCAACTTAACACAGCAGTACCAGGTATGGTAAACTATGGTAAACCAGACGGTGTTCGACAGATGAAAGAAATAATGACCAACTTCCCTGGTCTTTTTAAGGGGTAAAATAGATGGCAGATAACCAAAACATAAAAAATGAAGAGTCAGTTCTCTTCAAAAGACTAACCAGACTTTTTTCTGGTCCTATCGTAAACAGAAGACAGCAAAATAGAAGAAAGTTCAAAAGACAAGCACTAGACAATTATGCGACTCGTTTCACTTCTGCTTCTGGAAAGCAGTTTCAAAAGAATCAATATAATCCTTTTGAGCATATTCACAATGATGCCATGTCTAATCGCATCCGCAACGAGAGATATGTGGACTTTGACCAAATGGAGTTTGAACCTATTATTGCCTCTTCTCTCGATATCTATGCAGATGAGATGACATATCATAATGAACTTAACAAAATGCTTAGTATTGAATGCCCTAACCAGGAGATTAAATCAACACTTGACGCACTTTATTATAATGTTTTAAATGTTGAGTTCAACCTTTACGGTTGGTGCCGTACTATGTGCAAGTATGGTGACTATTTTCTTTATGTTGATATTGACGACAAGATTGGTGTAAAGTCTTTTATTCCACTTCCTCCTTCCGAGGTTGAAAGAATGGAGGGCGAAGACCCAACGAATCCGAACTACATTCAGTACCAGTGGAACTCTGCTGGACTTACATTTGAGAACTGGCAGGTTGCTCACTTCCGTATTCTTGGAAACGACAAGTACGCTCCTTATGGAACTTCTATATTGGAACCTGCTCGACGTATCTGGCGACAACTTCACCTTATTGAAGACGCTATGATGTCCTATCGTATTACTCGCTCACCAGAACGAAGAGTATTTTATGTTGATGTAGGCAACATCGCTCCACAGGACGTTGAGCAATATATGCAAAAAGTTGTCACAACAATGAAAAAGAATCAGGTTGTTGATGCGAGCACTGGAAGAGTTGACCTACGATACAACCCACTTTCTATTGACGAGGACTACTTTGTTCCTGTTCGAGGCGGCGAGAACACAAGAATTGAAACTTTGCCAGGTGGTTCTTACACTGGTGATATAGACGATGTAAAATATCTAAGAGATAAATTGTTTTCAGCACTCAAAGTTCCTCAGTCCTATCTTTCACGAGGCGATGGGGCAGATGAGGACAAAGCAACACTCGCACAAAAAGACATTCGTTTCGCAAGGACTATCCAGAGACTTCAAAGGTCTGTTGTAGCAGAGTTGGAGAAGGTTGGTATCATTCATCTTTACACTCTCGGATATAGAGGAGAAGACTTAACAAAGTTTAAACTTCGATTAAATAACCCTTCTCAGATTGCTTCTATGCAGGAATTAGAGCACCTTCGTGCAAAGTTTGAAATAGCAGACTCAGCAACTGAGGGATACTTTTCGAAGGCATGGATTTATAGAAACATCTTCCGTCTTACAGAGGAAGAGGTCATTAGAATTGAAAGAGAAATGTTTCACGATTCTAAATTTACGGCAGCAATCGAGGCAGCAGGCGAGTTACCTGAACCAGGTGAAGGCGGCGGCGGTGGTGGTGATTTCGACGATGACCTTGGAGGAGGAGATGATTTGGGTGGCGACGACCTCGGCGGCGATGAAGGTGGGGATGAACCAGATTCAGCACTTCTTGCGGCACCAGGTAAGCGTGATGGTTATTTAACTCCAGGTGCAAAGGGTAAAGTGTATCACCCTGAAAAGGTGGACTCCCGACCACAAGGTGCAAAGAAGCGTTCTACGAAATCTAAATGGTCTGATGAGACTGCTTCATTTACTCCACGAAACACAATGCCTGGATTATCCGACTTGAAGACACTTTCTCGTGGCATTTACGAAGGTGATGAAACTACTTACACAGACAAAGAAGAAAAATTGCTTCTTGAGGTGAACCAAGAGTTAACTGACTGGCAAGTCAAGGCACTTGTGAAGAACCTTGAAAAGAAGAATAATAAGCAATTAAAGGAAAACAAGTAATGAAGTTCAAGCACAATAAAAAAAGAAATACAGCGTTTCTTTTCGAGGCGCTAATCAAGGAAATGGCAAAGTCAGTCGTGAACAACGATGAAGAGCGACAAAGTAAAATTGCAAGAATTATTAAAAGACATTTTCAGAAAAGAGGTGTTCTTTATAAAGACTTGCAAACTTACAAAACCATAATGAATCTCAGAGAAGCAGAAGAGACATTTGCAAAAAGAATTTTGTCTGAAGTTCGAAGAGACAGAGATAAGTTGAATACTCAAAGAATATTTTCAGAACAATCAAAGTTGATTAAAAAAATTAATGTTGAGTTGGGACAAGATGTTTATGCCAACTTTGTACCAAACTATAAGACGATGGCGACCATTGGACAGTTATTTTCAGACAGCACTGCGACTGAGGAAAAGATTATCCTTGAAGATAGAATCCTTGAAGAGGTGACAAAGGCAGAAACTAAAACTGAAAAAGAAATCATGGAGCATATTGACTCGATTGCCTATAAAACTTTTACGAATAAGTTCAACAAAACCTACGCTGGTAAACTACATGAAGAACAACAAAAAGTTGTATCTCGATATATATTCTCTGTTTCTGACAATGGAACTTCTTTGAAGACGTATCTTAACGAAGAGATTGAGAGATTGAGGACAGAAGTCAGTCAGTCTTTAGAGTCGGAAGAAATTAAATCTGACGAATTAATGCTTGAGAAAGCAGGAAAGGTTCTTCAATTTTTAGATTCTCTGAAAGAAACTCCACTGGATGAAAGAACGATTAAGAAAATTATGCAGGTTCAGGAACTCGTAAGAGAGGTGAACTCACATGAATGAAGAAATTAAAGTACAAGTAGGAGAACCTGAAGACGACAAAAATGTTGTATACAACCCAAAGATGAAGATGATACTTCGTAAGACGTTGGGTGGGGATTATGCGATTTACGACCACTACGATATGGATATTGTTATTCAACCAGAGAAGAAGCAGGTACTTGCGTTTGCCAAGAATGAAATGTCGGATGATGTTTATGCAGCGCAAGATAGGTTGTTTGTCTTCTTACAGAAAAAGGGAGTGATACTCCCAGAGACTGTTCAAGGTGGGAATGTTTACGGTTCAATGCAGGGTTCATATCCTGAATCTAAAGTTGGAGCAGATGCTACCGAAGTTGCGCTCTATACTATTGGCAAGTTCATCGAAGAAGAAAAACCTTATTATGCCCATGATGATGCTCTTGAAAGCATGATTGCTCAAAAAGAGTTGAATCCAAGTGAAGAGGACTCAACTAAACTTGGTGAGGTTCCACAAGAAAAGAGCAAAGGAACAGTACCAAAGTATCCAGCAATTAAATCTTATTATAGAATATACTGAAAAGAGGATATGTGCTAGAACTTACCTATTTCACTCTTTCAGCGTTCGGTCTCACCCAAATTCTCGTTTATGGTAAAATTTTTGATAAAATTCGACCCACCCAGGGTTGGATGGGGGAACTTCTATCCTGCCCTATGTGTACTGGATTTTGGGTAGGTTTATTTTTATGGAGCATAAACCCCTACACTCAACTATTTAGTTTTGACAAAAGTCCTGTTACGGCATTCCTGCTTGGATGTTTAAGTTCTGCAACTTCATACGTCCTTGCTATGGTGTTCGATGATGATGGGATAAAAGTGAAGACAAAGTGAAAGTGAGGTGTTGTGATGCCTGTGAAGAAGTGGATGATTCAACCAGTTCGTCTCTGCAAGAACGGTTGTTAACTCGTGCGGGTAACGCCCGCTTTTTGTTTTTGTAAAACTTACTGGAGAGTGTAGATGAATAACAAATATCTGTTGAGAGAATATTATGAACTTTGTGAAGGAGGTCTTTGTCAAGATTTTCTAACAGAGTCAGAAAAAAGAGAAATTAAAGAAGATGGCGTCATGTATCTTACAGGTGTCATCCAAAGGGCGAAAGCGAAGAATCAAAACGGTAGAATCTACCCAAGAAGTGTTCTTGAGAGAGAAATTGAGAACTACCAGAAAATCGTAAGAGACCAGAGAGCACTTGGTGAGTTAGACCATCCAGAAGATTCCGTTGTAAACTTGAAGAATGTCTCGCATCTTATGACTCAGGTTTGGTGGGAAGGCGACAATGTGATGGGTAAGTGCAAAGTCCTTAATACACCTTCTGGACAAATTCTTCAATCTCTCGTCCACTCTGGCGTGAAACTTGGTATTTCTTCACGAGGAATGGGTTCGGTACATGAAGACAGGATGGGCAATACTGTAGTAGAAGATGATTTTAATTTAATTTGTTTTGATTTTGTATCTGACCCTTCGACCATCGGCGCATTCATGAATCTTCAAGAGAGCAAGAGTGTGAAAAGTATTTATACCAAGGCAGATAGAATCAACAGGTTATTGAACGATATTGTAAGGGACTAAGGATGAAAAAGTCAGAATTAAAACAACTTATTAAACCCATTGTTGAAGAGTGTGTGAAAGACGCACTTCTTACAAGTGGTCTTTTAACGTCAGTTATATCTGAGGTTGTGGCAGGTGTTCAGAAGGGACTCGTTACAGAGCAGGTGGAAACTAAGGAACCTGCTGTTCAAGAACAAAATACTATTTCCGAGGAAGAAAAAAGAAAAATTTTGGAAAACAAAAAGAAATTATTAGATGCTATCGGAACTTCTTCTTATAATGGAGTTGATGTTTTCGAAGGCACGAAACCTCTTAAAAAGGGCGGTAATGCTAATAAAGGAAAAGGTGGATACAGTCCTTTTGAGGGAGTAGACCCCAACAATCCAGGGGTAAACATAGACAAACTTACAAGCAATCTTGGCGGGATTTGGAAGAAACTTGCCGAGGGTAAAAAATAAGAAAGGAAAATAAAAGTGAGAGACAAAGGTCTATTCGAAGAGAGAATTAGAAAGGGCGAATCTACGGAAGCATTCGTAAGACGAGCACTTCGCAAGTTAAAGAAAGAAGGAGTTATGAATGACATTCGTGACCCTTCACGAGGTCATCATCTTTGCAGAGATATTTCAAAGAAATCGCTCCGCAAAAAACACAAAGAGATTCAAGCCGAGCGTCGTCGTTTCGCAGAGGCAGCGAGAAGAAGAAAACGACAACGACAAAAGCAAAATAGATAACTATTTAGTATAGTTTTATAACAGAGGACTTTTACAATGGCAAGAAATTATATCCTTGGCGGTTCGGCAGGTACCCAACTCCAAGCAGGAAAACCTTACTTCAAGAGAATCGTCAGAATTGATGGTACAGGAGGCGTCAACAGAAATGCTGTTAACACCCTAAAACACCCAGATAGTGTTGGGTTCACTTGTGATATAACAGCAGGTGGGGAAATCACTTTTGACACGAGTTCATCTCCTTGGGTTGCCAGCGGCAACAGAAATAGTGGTGAATTACTCATGATTGAATTTCCAACAACTATGAGAAGTGTAGAGATTAATCTCGAAGAGTCTTGGGTGGCAGGTGTAAAGCAGGACGCAGGCGATGGAACTGTTAGATTGAAAGTTATGTTGACAGCACAAAGGTCAACAAATGGTCAGAAAACACATTTTTTTGATTCAGATGGAAATCCAGATGCTAACTCTCCCATCGCTCTACCAGTCGCCAATGCAAATTACATCGAAGTAATGCAGGGTGAGACGGCAACCATTTCTTCTAGAACAAAAGTTATCTTTATTCTTATTCAAAAGTTTGCAGGAGATAATATTCTCGCTCCTGCCTCTGGATTTGTCAACGGTCAAACCGCTTCGGGACATGCCGAAGATGCAGTATCTATCCTTATTACGGGTGTCCTTGACCATGAACCTACTTCAGGTGGTTCTCAGGCAGAGAATGAACCCAATTCAAAGGTTATTGAAGACGGCGGTGCCGATACACGAACACTTCGCAAGATTTGGGGTGCTGCTGACGGCATCGGTTGAGGCATAAATCATGTCTGGAAAATCGTTTAATCGTGCCAGAAGAACTGGAAAATCTTCCAACTCACTTGCAGTCGTTACAGACGAATTAATACAAGAAGTAGCAATAGCAATAGGACCAGGAGTTCAAGGACCAGCAGGTACGAATGGACACTCTGCTTATGAAATTGCAGTTATCGAGGGATTCGTTGGCACTCAACAGGAATGGTTAGCATCCTTGGTCGGCGATGACGGAGATACTGCTTTCGAAATAGCAGTTTCGAACGGGTTCCAGGGCACAGAGGCAGAATGGTTAGCGTCACTCATCGGCGCAGACGGTCCACAGGGCATTCAAGGTCCACAAGGAATTCAAGGTGACCAAGGTCCAGAAGGTCCAGAAGGTCCACAAGGTATTCAAGGTGACAAAGGAGATACTGGTGACCAAGGTCCACAAGGTATTCAGGGAATTGAAGGTCCACAAGGTGCTACTGGACCTCAAGGTATTCAAGGCGACAAAGGAGACACAGGTGACCAAGGTCCACAAGGACCACAAGGTATTCAAGGCGATAAAGGGGACCAAGGCGACACAGGCGACACGGGTGCTACAGGTCCACAAGGAATTGAAGGTCCACAAGGTGCTACTGGACCTCAAGGTCCACAGGGTGATAAAGGTGATACTGGCGACACAGGTGCCCAAGGACCAGTAGGTCCACAGGGACCGCAAGGCATTCAGGGCATTCAAGGCGATAAGGGCGACACTGGCGACACAGGTCCACAAGGACCGCAAGGGATTCAAGGTCCAGCAGGAGCAGATGGCGCTACTGGCGCTGACGGAGCGCAAGGAATTCAGGGTCCAACTGGTCCACAAGGACCACAAGGTCCACAGGGATTGAAAGGTGACACTGGAGATACAGGTCCACAAGGACCAGAAGGACCAGAAGGTGCTCAAGGTCCACAAGGACCACAAGGTATTCAAGGCGACAAAGGAGACACAGGAGACCAAGGTCCACAAGGTCCAGCAGGCGCAGACGGTGACGACGGTGTTGATGGTACTCAAGGTCCAGCAGGTCCGACAGGTCCAACGGGACCACAAGGACCACAAGGTGTTGCTGGTTCTGGTATAACCATGCAAGGTTCAGTTGCTACAATTAACGACTTACCTACTAATGGAAATTCACAAGGTGATGCTTATATTGTACAGGCAGATGATTCATTGCATATTTGGAATGGTAGTCAGTGGATTTCTGGCGGTTCAATTCAGGGTCCAGCAGGACCACAGGGTGCTCAAGGACCACAAGGTTTGACAGGACCACAAGGTCCACAGGGACTCAAGGGCGATACAGGTGACACTGGACCAGCGGGTGCCGACGGTGCTCAAGGTCCAACTGGTCCACAAGGACCACAAGGACCACAAGGTATTCAAGGCGATAAGGGTGACACTGGAGATACTGGTGCTCAAGGACCACAAGGTATTCAAGGTCCAGCGGGAAATGATGGAGCAGAAGGTCCAGAAGGTCCACAAGGACCAGCGGGTCCAACTGGCGCTCAAGGTCCAACTGGTGCCCAAGGTCCAGAGGGACCACAAGGTCCAGCAGGTCAAGACGGTGCTACTGGTGCAGATGGTGCCCAAGGAATCCAGGGTCCAGCAGGTCCACAAGGTCCAGCGGGTGATGAAGGCGCACAGGGACCACAAGGAATCCAAGGTCCAGCAGGCGCTGATGGTGCAGAGGGACCACAAGGTCCACCAGGTCAAGACGGCGCTGACGGTGATTCTGCTTACGAAATTGCAGTATCTAATGGTTTTTCAGGAACAGAACAGGAATGGTTAGATTCTTTGGAAGGACCAGCAGGACCAGCAACAGTAGCAGACGTTCAATCTTATACTGTTACCGCCAACGCAGGGTCGAATGTCTCTGTAACTCTTACTCACAACAAAGGAGATTCAGATTATCTTGTGCAGATTATCGACCCGAACGGAGACAATCTCGTAGTTCCTTTCACCAGAACAGCAAACACGGTTGTGTTTTACTTTGGAACTGTCTCGAACACAATAGACTATACAGTATTAATATCTGGTGCAAATGGAACAACGATTTCGAATGCTGTTACCGCAGCAACAATAGAAGCAATTGCTGCCGCTTCTGCTTCACTACCAGAAATAAAGTCTTATAACTTGACAGTAAATACGGGAACTGGAGTTTTTGCAACTCTTACTCATAACCTTGCAGTTACCAACTCTGACTATGTTGTTCAGATAATTGATTCAAGTAGAAACAATCTCGTGGTTCCGTTCACGAGAAATCAAAATGACGTAGTGTTTTACTTTGGAAATGTTACAACTCAACAAACTTACAAAGTTGTCATTATTCATTAAAAAATTATTTTTTGCCCCTCTAAATCCTCAAACAACAATCTATTAAAAAACCTTTTCTTTAACCTGATTTTTAGTCTAAGTAGACACAGGTGGGAGAGGTGTATCCTCTTGTCCATCTTGCTCAAACTTTTATAATGTAGGGTCAAAAATACTCACATGAAAAAACAAATAGGAGGATAAAATTTTGAGTAATAGAATACAAATTTTAAACGCCACTGCTGACGATTTTGCGATGGAGGTAGTTTCTACCGTTCCTGTGAATGGTTCAGTTGGCGACCATGCAAACGGTCGCTTAGTAAAGTATGGCACGCACATGTACGTTTGGTGTAATCACCAGGGTATTTGGGCAAAGTTTGCAAACGTAAGCGACTTTACATCACTTGAAACGAGACTTTCACAACAAGAAGATGCAAATGATGCTGACGTTTTGTCGCTTGAGGGAATTGATTCTTCACTAGAGACAAGAATATCCGAGGAAGAGTCTGCAATGCTTTCCGCAATTGCCTCAGAGGAAGCGAGAGCATCATCGCAAGAAGATTCTATTGAAACTAGAATTTCTTCAATGATTTCGGCAAGAGTAGAGGACGTATCTTCCGAAGCATCTTTGCAAGAAAGTTTAGTTACAAGCGTAAATATTGAAATATCCACAATTATCGCTGCAAGAATTTCAGCAGTTGATTCGCTCGAAGCAAGAGCAACTGCTGCCGAAACATCTTTGGAATCTAGATTGTCTAATGAGGAAGATGCAAAGGATGCGGGAGATTTGTCTCTTACACAAAGACTTTCTTCCGAAGAAGCACAAAGACTTGCAAGTGATTCATCTTTGTCTTCCGCTATCGCTGCGGAATCAGGAAGTAGAACATCTGCTGATTCTTCACTTGAAACTGCTATCTCAACAGAAGAAGCGAGAATCAGTGCGATTCTTCATGCATCGACAGCAGACAAGGATTCATTTGCGGAGATTGTTACTCACATCAACGCAATTGATTTAGCGCATGACACGCAGACTTCGACAGAGATTGCTTCACTTGCAGCGGATATCGCTTCAATGGAATCATCTTTGGAAGGCATTGACAATTCTGTTGAGACAAGATTATCTAACGAAGAGGATGAAATGTCTTCAAAGGATTCTTCTCTTGAAGTTAGAATTGCAACAGAAGAGGGCGCTACAGTAACAAGTGATACTTCATTAGCAACAAGGTTATCTTCAGAGGAATCGACAAGACTTGCTACTGATAACTCTATTGGAGGTAGACTCGGAACTGATGAATTGGCAAGAGCAAACGCAGATACCTCACTTGATACGAGACTATCAAATGAAGAGGACACAATGTCGGCAGGTGACTTGTCACTTGAAACTTTACTTTCGGGAGATAGTGCGGATAAAACATCCGCAGATTCATCAATCGAAACAAGAATAGCAGATGAAGAGTCAGCAATGCTTTCAGCAGTTGCTTCGGAACAAGCAGAGAGAGTTACCGCTGACAGTTCAGTGGAATCTCTTGTTTCAACAGAGGAAGTTGCCAGAGAAGATGGCGATGTCTCACTAGAAACTAATATGCAGACAAACGAGACTATTAGAGCACTTGCAGATTCTTCTTTGGAGTCAAGACTTTCAAGCGAAGAAGAAAACCTCTCCACGGATAAGAACTCACTTGAAACTCGTCTTTCAGTTGAAGAAGATGCAATGTCAACAGGAGACTCTTCAGTCGAAACAAGATTTTCAAATGAAGTCTCGACCGAGAAATCGAGAATTGATGAAATCCTCGACAGCGCTGACGCTGATAAGGATACGTTTGTTGAACTTGTCTCTTTCATTACAGAGTTCGATGTAGACGCAGA
>CEOO01106167.1_pt1 | contig 20342 bp, 22 predicted proteins | sample 530321 | NCBI WGS metagenome assembly CEOO01 (sample SAMEA2619927, study PRJEB7988) | marine metagenome | biome: marine biome (ENVO:00000447); feature: surface water layer (ENVO:00002042); material: "saline water (ENVO:00002010), including plankton (ENVO:xxxxxxxx)" | depth 5 m
CAACAGATTTTAAGTCTGGTGTGTCTACCTATTCCACCACACTCCCACAATTAGTCTCTATCTTCCATGAATGAGGATAGTGATGCAACGACTTGTTCTCCCTTGTAATGTCTCTCTATTTTATCACAGATTTTGCGAAATTTGTCTGCTGGACAGGTTTGTCTTCCTAAATTAAATAATCGTATTGTTAAGACTACGTTATCTTGAGTGTAACCTTTGTTATCATCCAAACGATCTAGACTTGGTGCCAACGGATTACTACGCTCCAGAAGTCCATTAATATCAATAGGGAAACCAGACCAATAGCACTTGCCATTTTGCTTGTTGTATTGATCTCGTAGACTCTGTGCTGTGATATCCAATGGCAATGCTTCTTCTCTTGCAATACCATTACCTTTTAGATGGCCTGGTTTTGCATTACCTCTTGCTCGGCAAACAAGCAACTTCCAAGGATCCTTTGTAGATTTGTAAGGACTTCCCGTCCCATTCATGTTATAGCGTTTTTTTGGCTTGTAGTATTCAGGCATTATACAGCAATAGGTTTATCAGATTTTTTAAATTCGTAGATTACGTCACTACCCCAAATAACTTTGTCTTTTTTCCATCCTTGATCTCTGCTCTTGTAGATTTGACCATTGAACTGTACTAAAGATTTTACCACACCACCTCTGATAATGCAAGCATCTGTCGCCACTTCTCCGATCCAAAAGTCGTTTTCGTAGCGAAACTTCATGTCGCAACATGGTTCGTGTCCACCCCAATCTGGAGACCAGTTCTCTACAATTATAACATCATTTTCTTGTTTGACACGATGCCATCTCTTTCTATATGGATTTTCTTCCCCCATATAATGATACCACTGTTTTGATTTCAATTCAGTATCACTGATCCTCTCCCATCGGATCTTACAGTGTGCCCATTTTGCTGGATTTGTAGACGCTTGATTCCAGTTATCGTAGAATCCTATTAGTTTTGTACAAAAATCATCTAGCATAGTAAGTATAATAACGTAGGCAATAATTATTGTTAAAACCACTACCAAATATGTGGTTATGGAGATATATAGTAGTAGAATTAGAGAAAGAACAATGACCTGAGAGTTTCTTTATTATGTGTCCATTTATTTGGGAGAAAAACGAGATGCACAATATCATTAGCAGTAACCAATTAGCAGAGTGGCAACACTTTGATCCAGAAGACGCTAGTTACAAACTAGACCAGATTACCGATTACTACGACTGCTTGATAGAGTGCCAAACGGAACATTCAGATAAAAGTATATGCAATCATATTCTAACAACATAAGTCCAATTAGCATTTAGTAGTCCCCCCTAGCAATAGGGGGGACTTTTTTTTATCTAAATCGCTTAGAATTAATCATTTCATTGATAAAATCCTTTGCGTAACTATTAATTAATTGCCAGAATGACTTCCCTGCATCCCCCTCAATTTCATCAAACAAATACATGTTTAATCTGAAGGCATAATTTGCTTCTGCAATTAAATTATTAATTTGTGCTTGATCTAGATCAAGATTATCTAGAACTGCTCTGTAGTTGGTCTTGAATTCCTTCGCATTAGTTATACTAGGAAATTCATAAAAGTGAAGTCCTTCTCCCAAGGGTGGGTTAAGAACTCTTTGTACTATCTCTTTCAGAATTTGTCCACCAGATAGATCTCCAATGTATCTGGTATAATGATGAGCAATAAGAAGATATGGATTCTCTTCTGCTATCTCATTAATCCTGTAACAGTAAGTATTACATGCTTCTGTTGGTGTCAGTTGATCCTTCCATGTGGGACCATAATAGTATGCTAAATCACGTTCAATAGCATCTTTTCGTTCAAGATCTTCTGATCTAACTAGTTTGACCATGGGATCTTTTGTTTCAGCGATCCTTTGCTCCATCGTGTCATAGACATAATAGAAATTTGCAAGGAGTTTACGATACTCCTTGGGATCAAGTACACCTCTTAAAAAAGAGGCAACAAATTTGGTATTCTCAGCAGCAGAGTGAGACTTTTTAGTCCCTTCTTTTAATTGCTTAGATACCTCCATATAACCATTCATTAGCGATAATAGTTGTAATTGTCATCTCCAAGTACCTCAACCTCTACTGCATGGAAAATCATCATTAATGACTTTGCATACATTCGGTATCCAGCACCAACATATAGTTGACCAAGCAATACAGATACTGTAGCAATGCCCCAGAAAATATAATAAAATCTTGATTTAACTTGAGCACGACGTTTCTCTAATTTCATACCTGCTCTACTCATACGCTTTCTCCTAAAATTGTACCATAAAAAAGGAGGGGTCGCAACCCCTCCCCCTTGTTTTACTTAATTAATTCGTTATTCAGAAAACGAATTTGGCACCCAACTTGGCACCCCAGTTGATGTCATCTTCAGGTGTAGTGATACCAGAGAGTTCACCATATAGAGCAGTAGACTCATTTAGACCATAAGAAGCACCAACCTTACCAGATAGTTCTGTTTCATAATCATCAGCAGATTCGCTGTGATTGATTGCAGGACCACCTTGTACATAATAACCTAGTTTGCCCTCGGCAGTTGCACCTTCAAAACCAATGTGAAGGTCTGTAGTAGCACCAGTGTACTCGCCATCAGGATATGAGGCATTTGCTTCTACATTAACATAAGGACCAGCAAAAGCGGCACCAGAGAATAGAAGAGGGGTTGCAGCAAGTGCTGCGATTGTTGATTTAATAGACATGTTAGTTAGTTTTAGTGTCTCGCAGAGTTTAACCTGCGGATGTTAGAGAGACCGACTATCTCTCGTTAATTGTGCAAGACACATCCTAGCGTAAATTTGCGACATTCGGAAGGGATTGCGATCAGCGGCCAACTGATAGACGGGGGAACGTAGAAGTCCCACGTCTTGATATTTATAATATATCATTTCCTTAGAGATCCGTCAATACCCCTTGTGACAGTTTGTTTGACGGTTATCCACACTCCCTAATTCAATTTGATAAATGTACCAGTAATTGTAGTAATACCCTTAGATTTGATGTCTACAGCACCCTCTGCATCAATTGTGACACCACCAGTAGCGTTAAGTGTAGCAACTCCCAAGGCTTCTAAGTCCATCTTACCAGCAGTTGCCTTCGCTGAATAATTTACCAATGCTTCTTGTTGAATATTTGACTTAGCAGTCATTGTAACTGCACCTGGTAGAATGTCAGTAAGACTTGGCCACTTTGGTCCCATACCTGCCTGAATAAACATACTACCAATATCTGTCATCATTCCAATATTTCCTGCGACACAATGAATATTGAGTGCATTTGTTCTCAAATCTTTTACAAGTGGTACTGATAAAGTACTACCTAAAAATGACAATCTACCAACACCAGCAACATCTAGTTTATAGTCACCTAAAACCTTGTGATTGATGTGACCTGGTGAAATGATATTTTTTGACGCTCTAGGATCAAATTGTACATCAGTACTCTCTGACGAAATGGTCAATGATTGACCAGTAACAACTTTGTCTTCAATATCTGTTTTTGTTGTGACCTTACCAGCATTGAATACAATCTCTCCACCACCCTCTGGACCTGCCTGTATAACGACCTTCTCCTTAGCGATAAGGGTAAGTACGTCCTGTGCGTCTATAGTGATCGTCTTGCCCCTAATATAGCGGTCTCCTAAGACTTCCTCTGTAAAGTCTCCATAGCAAACAACAGACCTTGCTAATTCTTCTTTATCGTTTTTTGGTCCTTCTCCTTGAACAGATCCACTATCAGAAACATATTCCTCAACACTAGGTCCACTCTTCACAAGTTGACCACCTCTAGCATTAATTAGAACTCTACCACCACAAATTTTACCACCACCTTGTCCTCCTGCCGAAATAATAATGTCACCATTATTCCTTAGAATAACTTGTGATTGTACATCTTTACCAGCAATATTAAAATCAGTTCCATTAGGACTAGTGAGTACACCATCCTCCATGATAGTCCAAGACTGACTTTGCATGTGGAACTTGATAGTTCTCTGCGGTTCAGTATCATCTACCTCATCAGGGGGTTCGGGTGTTACTGGTTTTTGATCTCGTACAATATTTGCCCGTACAGGATTGTCACCAACCGTTGATTTAATAATCTCTCTGTCAAAAGAATTAGTCATATTTTATTCCTATGGGCAATCAATGTAAGAACCTGTGCCAATCTTAGCAGAACCAACAGCAACACGAGCATCTGGTTCAAGACAAGCAAATGATGGTAAGAATGTGGCACCATATCCACCACCACCAACAATAATAACTTTTGGATAAGACTTAAATGTCATCTCTCTGTTTTTAATTCTAATGCTAACAACTTTTCCTTCTTCAACTAATGCCTCAGCAATACTATTATCACCATTAATATAAACAGTAGGTGGAGATGTATAATCTTGACCAGGTTTAATCATAGTGAAAGAATCAATAATACATTCTTTACCAGCATCATCTGGTTTATTTAACTTATATCCAAAGCCAGGGTCAGTCACCCTAATCTCAGTCAATAGACCACGATCATTGAGTAATGCAATTCCTGCTCCACTTGTACCCTCACCTACAATCAATACGTTAGGTGGTTCTTTAAATGGAGTGCCAGGATCCCCAATAATAATATCAACAATTTCTCCACCTGGTCCTGTAATAATTTCTTCAATAGATGGAGGAACTACTGGAGTTGGTGAGAAATTACTTGACTCATCATTTCTTTCAAACTTTTCTAGTCTTGTTAGATTGTTTAGATCAGATAAAATAAGTACACTGCATTGAGCACCTGTATTAGGAATAGAGAAGATAAGAGATTCATCTTTCTCTCTGTCATTATCATCCTTATTGATGCCAATAACAACCGTTGATTGATTCTCATTAACAGTAAAAGTTCCACTTAAAGTGAAATTGACAATATCAGAGGGAGTAATACTATCTCCCCATAATTGATATCTAACAATGCTACCATCAGGAACATTTTGTGTCTGAATTGTATATGTTACAAAACCACCTTCTTCAACTTCATTCTTATCAGGGAATACGAAGAAAGTTGGTTCTAATTGTTCGTCAGATACCTCACCTTCAACTCCCGTTGGTGCATTTGGATCATCTGGTAGTGGATAATCATCAGCAGTAGGTGGTTTTGTATTTGGTCCTTTGGTTGAAGGATCATCAACTGGAGTATCATCACCAAAATCACCATCACCAGTAGGATCGTCTGCACCATATGATCTAATAGTACATCTTCCTACATTGTTTTCTGTAAGAGATTCAACTGTACCAGGTGTATCTCTTCTAATAACGACAAAGAAATCTTCCCTATCATCATCTTCGTTGTCTGCATAAGTTCTCACACTGATTGTCTTTGAAGTTTCACCAGAAACAAAACCTAAAACTCCAGTTTTTTCTTCATAATCAACACCTGACTCAGCAGTTCCATCTTGAGTAAGATAAGTGACACTAGAAACAAGATCTGTTTTTCCAGATCTAGTTACAGTAAATTCAGCAATCTCTCCTTCTTTTACAATAATATTTCTCTCAATACTGTATGCAATAAAATCATTATTTGGTGGAATATTTTCACCACCAACAAAGATAATATCAGTGGGATTGCGTGTTGTTCCTTCAAAGTTATCTGGACATGTATATTGATTCCAATCCTTTGGTTTATCTGCTAAATCATCAAGCAAATTATCTAAAAAGTCCTTTCTTTCACCTGAACCACAATTAGTACAAATTTTAGTTGTTTTTGAACACTTCTTACCTGGTCCGCTACACTCAATTCCAAGAATGCCTAGAACATAATTAATAGCATCACCAAGAATGTTAAATGGACTTGCAATAGCACCAAGAAGATCTTGAATTGGTCCTAATATACTTTCCAATAATTCATTCATCAATGATTGAATCTTACCAAGAAGACCATTAATAAACTTATCAACATGACAGACTGTTTGCTTGTAGATATTGAAAAGAAAACCAAAGATAATTTCTTCAATAAATTTAGCAAGTCTATCACCAAGATCTGCCATTTCACATCCAAGAGATGCCAACTTATCGTTGAAGAATTTAGTAACGGGTGTTAAAGAGTTACCTTCCTCTGAAGGATATATCAAAGCATCTGTCAATTCCTTGACAGCTTCTCTCATCTTCTCAACGACAAATCCCTTAGCAGATGCAACAAAGGTTCTAACTAATTGCTTTGCTTTGGTAACATACTTCCTACCAATTCCAATAGAATCATATAGTTCGCCAGTTACTTCTCCAACCAGATAAGTTCCCAACTTACCATTGTTTCTCTGAGTTTCAAAAAGCATCTCAGAGAATAATCTCTGGAATGTGTTATTCAAATCAGTTTCTTTGCCGCACTTGTCTGCGATTTCTACACACCAGTTAATACCAGAAGGATTTGTTTCAGAATTATTACTATATTTTGCAGCAATATACTGTGTAGTTGATGCTGAAATTATTTCTCCTGATGAAGTTGTTCTTACCCTTCCATCTGGTGCATGACCAGCATCAAGTGGATCTAATGTTACCGTTGATCCAGAATACTGATCAAATGGTTTTTTATTTCTTGGTTTAACAAAAGTCGTAAAAGATTTACATCCATCTGACTCTGGTGTAGGATCCTCATCCGCTGATTCTCCTTCTTCAAATGAATTAGCGACCCTACCAATACTACCCATAATGACGGGCATTTGTCTTTCAGGATCTAAGAAAAAACCAACAACCCATGTACCAGATTCAAGTTGATCTGATACAGAGGTTGCTCCACCAGGTGTATGTGGATTTGTGACAGGCATGAGAGTTTGTGCCCAACCAAGTTCACTACTTGGTACGAGACCGCATTCTTTTGGATGTTGTCCAAGAATCCTTACACGATGTCGTCCTGAACCTTTAGGATCAGGATCATTTTCGCCAGATTCAATTTGTCCTATAAACCAGTTGAATCCATCAGCACCAATATTGTGCGTTGGAAACAAACTGCTCATTGCCGAATCAATCATCGTAAATCTTACACTCTGGTGCGTTTGGTTCTACTTCGCAGAATAGCTCTAGTGCTGTGGGATCGTGATGATCTCCTGCTTCAATTTCTTTTCTATGATTATGTGAATATACTTCTAGTTCGTGCAACTCTTCTTCAACATGACGACGCATTTGAGGAGAAGTTGTAGGGGTTGCTAGGATATCTTTATCCTTTGCAATATGTTGTTCTAAAGATTCCATAGGTTATTTTACGTTAGAATTACTACCTTGTATTCCATATGAGTCACGTATGAGATCCATGACAGTATAAACTGAATTACCTGTAACATGAAACTGATGTGTGACTCTTTTAATTAAAAAGGTTCCACTATTTTCTGGATCCCACGTTACACCATCTTCCTTCAATACTTCTGCTTGTTGATTAGGAACTTTGAGTTCAATGCAGTCTCCTGCACATAATTCTAAGTGTCCTGTGAGCGAAATGGTTATCTGTTGATTAAACATCAAACCAGCTCTACCGATAGATTGTTGTAGATAAAAAGGTTGATAATCTTTTAAATCATTTTTACTATCAGAGGAAGCAGATTCTGTTCCGTTATACCAGAACTCATTATTAATGACAGATGAAAGTACTCTAGTTGGGAATTGGGATAAATCAGCAGCACCTTTAGGTAGTTTTGTTTGACTTCCTAGATGCTCCATCTCATCCCATACCTCTTCCATAGAATACACTGATTCTGTGTACTTGCCAGTATTTATGTTGAAATAACAAGAAACTGACTTGAAGGCACCTTCCCTCAATTTTTTCATCAGGTTTATTTCATCGCCATATTTAATTTCCTGAATTTTATTGGCATTCTCTTCATCTCGTTTACCCATTGTATAAACAAAGTCTTGACCGATTGGTCCAGCAGAGACCAAACTATCAAAGGATCTAAAGTTAAATCCCTTTCTTGTTTGGTAGAAAACATATCCAGCAGTGCCTTTTTTGTTATTCTTTGTCTTTGGGATACCTCTTTTTTGTAAGGATCTAATGACAGAGAACACAGTTTGTCTATGAGGAATGACCTTACAAGAATTTTTGGTTTCATCGCTTTTAACGAGAAGACCTAGTTGTTCTGCATCTTCTTCATCATCAAATTCATAATCTTTAACAGATGTCAAATTTGAAACCAAACTTTCAACAACTTCAGATATCTTACCCTTTTCTGATTTTACCAGACGAACACCCTCATTGGCAAGTCCCTCTGGAGAAACAAGTCCTAATGTATACACTTGCTTCCTATCAGCACTAAGTCTGTTAGCAACTGTCCAGACACGATACTCATAATTATAGGTATTATCAAAAGTATCTTTAACTTCAACGACAACCTTCTCATTGCCCTGAATGGGCATGTTAGCAATTATATTAGTAGCATTATCAACAACTACCATCTTTGCTTCATATGCAGCTTGAGTAATGTCCTCAATATGATAATAATGAGTTACTAAATTTTTTATATTTGCATATGGTTTTGCTTCGTCTTCTACAGAGAAGATCGCAATTCCTTTCACCTCAAGCGATGATGCATATGGTTTAGTCTCTGCCATTATTAATAATTATATGGAGATGGGAAGAAATGATGTAGAGAAGGATTTGGATTATTACCAATAAGATTCATGTCTTGTTCAGCTGAATCTAATGCTGTAACACCTTTGTTATTTATTTCTATGACTTTAGTCTTTTGCTGTTCAAAGTTTGTAATTTTATTTGCCTGTTGTTCAAAAGAATTCAAATTAACAAAATTTGTCAATTGATCTTTAGTATTAGTTCTATTGAAATTTCTTTCAAAGTGAGTGACAGTTCCTGGACCATTCATCCATTCCTCCTCAGTCATTCCATGACCCTTCATAATATCAGTTAAAATCAATCCCATAGGAGATCCGCTCTTGAGCGTTCTTAGGACTGGCAATAAAGTAGAAAGTGCTCTAATAGGTCTCTCAAATGCCTGACGAACAGCAGGAGTAGGACCAGTTCTCACCATATCAGGTGTAAATGCCTTAAAAGGTCTCCACCCCCTAATACCACCAGCACCCTGTTTAAATGCTTTATTAGATCTAGTAAGTTGTCTAGCATCATCTGCCATCAAACTATTTCTACCAAACCAGCGAGCATTATTCTCATTAGGAACTCTTACATTTCTTCCTCTATTCCACCAATTCTTAGCACCTTCAATAAAATTGCCAGGACCGCCGCCAGCGTATTGCATTCCACCGCCACGATAACCACCGCCACTGTATCCACCATCACCATTGTCATTTGATGGTGGTGGTTCTGGATCTGGCCTGAACAGATTCATAATGCCATTAAAGAATCTGGTCATCATGTTATTATTTTTAATCTCTGCACCAAAAGCTTTATTTGCATCCCTTCTTCTAACAGCAGCACCACCAACAGACAAATCTCTTGTCAATCCATTAATAAGTGTATTAGAAACACCAAAAGATGTTAGTGGAGACAATACTGTTTTTAGTGGACCAGAAACATCACCTGCCAGTGTCTTCATGCCACTCAACGCTTTTCCTAATACATTGAAAGCAATTAAACCACTTGCTTTGACTGGCAATTCAACTGCCTTTCCAAGCATTTCTGTTGTTTCTTTTAGATTAGGAACATCTGAAATTTTAGATTCAATGACTTGTTTGAACATATTTGGAACAAACTTATCAAATGATGGAGCAGATCCACTATCAGAAACAATACTATTGTTAATAGTAGTTGATCCTCTACCCATTGTGCCACTAGCATAACTTTGTCTTGTAAATGGAGTATCAATAGGAATAACTGCTTCCTTACCATGAAGAATAGCAGGATATCCACTCTGGGGACCATCTACAACACCACCTCTGGCCATCTGTGGAGTATCTTTCCATAAATCACCAGTGTCTGATGGAAATGGACCAAATGGATCTTCATCCTGTGCTTCATCACGGGCATCACGTAAAGCAAATTCAATATTATCTTCACCTACTTTTTGAATTACCTCACCTTCATATTGCTGTTTTTGTAATTCTATCTGTGCTTCTTTCCTTTCACTTTCTTTGTTATCTTCGGAAAGAACAGCATTTCTATTCTGGTCTCGTAAAACGTCAATAATAGCATCTAATTTTGCTTCTAGAGTATCAGAATTAACTTCTAGTTTTTTAATTGTTCCTAGTAAACTTTCTCTAACTGTAATGAGTGTTGCTTCATTCTCATCTACCTGCTCAGACATACTGCTGAGACTGACATTTAGAGATCTAGATACAGCAGTAAAGAACTTACCTAACTTAGGATCTTTAACTTTAACTGCTTTTGTATCTGGACTGGTATTCCACATTCCTGGCATACCACTTGAAACAGATCCCAAGAATGGAGATGGTTGTCTCTGTAGGGCAGAAGATCCAACAGCAATCTGAGGGAATGGTTGACCAGCACGTTTTGCCTTAGTTTGAGCAGTAACAGCAACACCAGTAGGTATTGGATTAATAGGACTGCTCTTATCAAAAATAGATGTTCTAGGTGCTGGTTGAACATATCCTGGTGTTTTTAAACCAAACTCTGGGCGTGGTCCAATACCACCAGGAGGCGTTGCAAGTGTTAGAGGAGTAGATTGTCCTCTCATATATCCAGTATATGAGAATGGTTCCTTTTGGAATCGTTTACCAAGTAATCCTAATGGATTAGGTGCTAATCTATGTGCTAATGCAGCACCAAAAAATTCTCCCCTACGGAAATTTGGTGAAAACTGGTCAATAGACGCAACTGGTCCTCCAGCAACACCTTCTCTAGCAGGATTATATGCATTGGGATTGACGCTCTTTGCGAACATCGTATCACCAACATTAACTGCCCTAATATAATCATTGGCAAGTTCTCTTTCAATAGCAGCATCATCGGCAGCTCTAACTGCTTCATTATACAAGTAACTACTAATAGAAGCGGTTAAATCGCCTTGAAATGTCCTAGTAAGAGATGCCATTTAATTACCCTAGTGATGCTATTCTATAGTGATCTTTCCAATCACCCACTGAAGTTGTCCTACTAAAATTGAAGTCTTGATTCATATTAGCAGCTACTACTTGAGTATTTAACAGAATAATTGGTGGTCCAGAAGTTTGAATCTCATCTAGAAGCATTTCAACATCTTTACTGTCTGTATCCATTTTTGCTGTTAGACTGCTTCTCATTGATGGAGGTAAGAAACTTTGATTACGCCGTCTCGTAATACCAAGTGTCTCTTTTAGATCCTCAAGACCAAAGAAAGTTCCTCCTTGTCCTGACCTCATAATCTTTGCCTCAGACTCTCTTCTATTTTTCAAACGACCAGAGTTATCATTAATTAAGTTAAGTTCAAGTAAATCAACAATATTACTATAATCATTATTGGTATGTGCCTTCTTAACCATCTCAGCAAGGGAATGTGGAAATGATTTCCCATTGAAAACAGTATTGGATCCTTTATGAGCACCCCTAAGACTTCCATAGTTAAATGCCAACGAAATAAGAACTGAGGAAACATCAAGGGGCAAATCGTATATATTTACACCAACACTCTTAAGTTCTCTCATAACAATTTGCAAGTGATCTTGATAATGCTTATCTTTGATCATTATAGCTTCATCCATAGTGATTTTATCACCCATTTTCACCTTTCCCTTCAACCTAAATCCTGGTGGGTAATAAGTTGCACCAAATCCAATCGTAGGAATATTTTCAGTATCTAAGTATGCATCAGTTTTAACATTTTCATATGCAGCAAGCATTGTCATTGTTTGCTTTTGTACCAGTTTAGGATTGGTCGTTATTTTCTCTTTTACTGGTTTAGCATTTTTAAACTTTGGATCAACATGATTGTATATACCATGCCAGAATGGATAATGAGTGTTAACATCTCTTGGGTTATATGTACCACCACCACCAACTTTAAAGAAATCCACACTCATGTGCCTTCCCCTAATACTACCAATATCTCTTGGATCATCACTATCTTTTCCCATGAGTCCAAGTTTTTGTCCATAACTAACCTGGTCCCCCTCTTTTACAGAGATTCCACTTTTGGGGAAGTGAGCATATAATGCATCAAACATTTGTCCTGGTCTATCAGGATCTTCATGCCTAACAATTACATAATTACCGTATCCACGATTAGTTTTTTCATTATATTGATGACCAATTTCAACAACTTGACCATCAAATAATGCTCTAGTATGATCACCATCTGGAGTGAAATCAACGCCAGGTTCTCCACTCTTGTCTATCATTACATAGCCAGGATTATTTCTATTGATGAAATTGGTCATCTTTCTAAAAGCACCTGACTTTTGAAACCAAGGTAGCAACTCCTCACCACCAGAAGTAAAATTGAAAAAATTCCTTGGATTAAAAAATCCACTAACATCATCTGTTTGAGATGTTCCTGATTTCTGTTGTGGGAACATTCCTTGGAAAGGAAGAGCAAGTTCATCAATTGCCTGTTGGTCTCTATTTTGTGTGCGAACTACTCCCAATGTAGACTTATACCTTACAGATGATCTATCAAATCCATCTAACCCACTACTAAGTATTTCTGATCTAACCATTTGCTCTGCTCCAGCAGCAGATGCAACATCTAATGCAACCGATGTCAATACTGTCCCAATAAGGGCAGTAGCATTTTTAAATCCCATAGCGATATCATCCTGATCTTTTTTACCTAAAATTAACTCTCTACCATGTAAATTTGCGAGTCCTTTTTTAGTTTGACCAGTACCAGCAGCATAACTTCCTCTAAGTTCTTTCTCAATATCTCTTTTAATGATATATGCATCAATACCTAAAGAAGTTCCAGTTCCAACAGCAGGAATTGTTCCAGCAATTCCAGACAGTACTTCTAGACCTGCACCAGTATAGTCTCCCTTTAAGGCTCTCTCAATACCAAATATAATACCAGCAGCGATACCAAGGCCAGGAATTTTCTTTGATAATACTTTTCCTGTTGCCTTTTTTCCAACGTTCTCTGCTACATTTCTACCAAGAATACGTGAGGTTGCGGCGGCAGCAATTTTTGTTTTCGCTCTGCCTGGTAAACTCCTTACACCTCTGATTCCTCTTGTGAGTAATCTTCCTCTTGCTCTAATTCTTCTAGGTATAAATCTTCTTGAAAGTGATCTTGTCAACCTAGATACAACTTTTGCTCCTGCTCTTCTAAGTAAAAATCCAACTAATGAAGACCCTCCCATACTAGAGCGAGAAAGCATTTTCTGTAGCGGTGATGAACCAAACATTGGATCTTGTTCAAAGATCTCTGCTGATTCCTTTTCTGCTTTTTTATCCTCCTCTACTTTCTTTTCTAAGTCTGCTTTCGTACCAAATATATCTAATAAAGTATCAAACTTATCTTCCAAAATTTGATTTTGGTTGATAATAAGTTCCTGACTATCAACAATAGCAGCACCAATGGCAGATATAGCAGTATTTGCTGCTTCAACTTTTCCTTCAAGTTGAACTAACTTTACTTCAAGTCTAGTTCCAAACAGTTTGATTACTTGATTCCGCAGAGGTTTATCTACAACGGGAACAGAGGTAACATCAACTTCTTCTTCTCGTTCTAGATCCTTAATTGCTTTTTCTACTTCAGGTGATCCCTTAGGAATACTCTGATCAAATTTTTGTTTAACTTGATCAAAGATTTTGCCAGCGATAAAACTGGTTAGATCACCTTGAGCTGTTTGAACTAGATTTGCCACTATCTACCTGCTTTCGCTTGTTCTTGTTTTTGTTTGAGTTCATCTAGATATTGCATGAGGAAAGTAGTATATACTTCCCTTTCCCATGGCATCATATTTTCAACTTCAGTCAAACTATATTTATGATACTGCATCAAAGCAAAGTTCATTCTATAGTACCCCTCCAAATTGTTCTGGAAGAGTGCTATGCGAAAAAACTCTGTAACCCCTCAATTGTATAAGTAGACTCTTTTCCAGTTTTAGGATTAGTAACTGAGAAAGTATGACTCAACTTTGGACAAGTAGCATAAAAATCTTGAATCTTCTCAAATTGTTTAGTAGTCAAAGTATCTACAAACTGACGAAACTCTTTTGGAGTTGTTGTTGAGGAATCATAAACTTCCTCGTCATCAAAGATCTGATCAATAGAATTTGCAATAAAATCATATACATCTTCTGTACCTAGATCTTTTTGTAGAAATTCCCTATCAATGAATTGCTTCATACTAGGATATTTCATTATAATACCAGTGGTATCATTAAACATAATTTTAGCAGAGTGACCCTCCTGCTTTTTAACTTCAACATCATTAATGTTGATTAATGCCTCTACTTCTGTTTCGTTATCATCAAGACACGTCACACTAAGAGTAATCATCTCTCCGATGGACGCTGCTCTAATTTTCAAAAACAAATACTCCAAATCAAAACTAGGTAATTGATCTACCTTAATCCTTGAAACAATACAATTCTTGAGTAGGTCTTTAACACCGCCAATAACTTGTTTTTCGTCATTTGCTTCCAATGCCATTAAAAGCACTTTTTCCTCTTTTACGAGAAAAGGGCGATATTTGATAGTTTTTCCTGTAGAGGGCAATTCACATTCATATGTGGGATACCCTAACTTTGGTAATGCCATAAAAATAATTTCAAGTCGTGTATTTATATATAGCGACTTTTCAACTCAAATAGTTTTGTCGCTGGTTTAGTAATTCTAGTCACAAACGCAACCATAGTCAATCTAAATTCATCATCACTATCCATGTGAAAATTTGATTGTCCATGAAACTGTGTACCATCATACCCAATAACTCTATTATACACGTTCTTTACCTCTAAAGTACGTTCAAACATAGAATTATTAATTTTCATGTTGTTTCCAAATACTTCTAGAGATTTTTTATCTCTTTTTTGTTCTGGACCTAAAACATCAGTATGAAACTGCATTAATTTTGGATCACATCCTTTTTTCTGCCAAGGCAATGCATTCCTCTCTGCATCAGATTTCATTCTATAAATTGAAGTTCCATGATCTAGATTTGCATCAGGATCAAGATAAACAACAGCAGCACAAAATGCTTCACCATCTTGATGGATCCACCCTCGGTTAATTTCAGGATTATCGGAAAATCTACTAATTTTCTGAAACTGTATCTGACAGTCCCAATCGTTTTTACTATAATCTCCCCACAATGCCAATAATTTGGAAGTGGTAGATTCGTAAAATTTTTTATTAAGTTCTATTAGTGGTCTTGATCTAACACCAGGATATGTTCCTATTGGGTGATCATATTTTAAAGTTAAAGCCCATTCTCTAACTTTATCAGGATTCTTAAAGAATCCATCATGACATATTGTTTGAAAATCCATTAAACTTTTTTAGTCAATTTTTTGCCGAAGATTTTTTTCCAGTTTTATGGAATTGAAAAGTCAATTTTGCCTACCTACCACGAACGCCAGGAGTTGTGCCAAAGTTTCCTGCTGCTGGATCATCAAAATCAAGTTCATTAAATCTTCCTGTAAGTTCTGTATTAAAAGGTTTTACTGGTTGGTCTGGTACATCTGAATTTTGACGTTTATGTTTTCTAGACGTACCATACAGTACTGTATGTCTAGTATAATAGAAGCTTGAAGTTACTCTTGTCAACTGAGAACTACCATATGCTAGAGGAACAGCATCAATAGAATATGGATAAGCATTCTCTAAGATATATCCAATAGGTGCTCTTCCATCAGAACTTTTATTATTTGGTTCTGTTTTCATAATTCTAAGATTACACACATAATCATCAATATAAGACAATCTATTCACACGGTTTGTAGATCTAGGTAATTTACCCTTTGCAGATTCTATTGTATCATTATATTCAAACGCTTTATCATAGACTTCCCCAAAGATATGCTCATACCAAGCATTCAAAAATTTCAATGGTGTTAATTTAGCATCGCACATAAATCCCAAACCTAAATCGGTAAAGGATCTTGTGTGTGGATAGTTGATCAATCCTTCACCAAGATATCTACCAGTAAGAGTTCCTGTAGTGGAAACAACGTTTGGTAGTTGTGCTTCATCACATAACATCTCAACAACATCTTTACCATTTTCTCCGTAATATTCTTCTAAGAATGGTAAGGTTTTATTCTTAAATTCAAACTCAACATGGTAACCAGTGGTAAGGGACATACCTCCCTTAACACCAATCTTATTCATGAATTCGTTTATCTTTGTTACTCTTTTCACTCTAAATAGATATGTGACTTCCTATATTATATATGGCGTACTCTGGATACTACAAACCAAAGAATCCTAAGAAGTACCGTGGCAATCCAACTAGGATAGTTTATAGATCATTATGGGAACGGAAGTTCATGATCTATTGTGATGATACTCCATCTATTGTTGAATGGGGTAGTGAAGAAATCATTATACCATATCGTTCCCCAATTGACGGTAGAGTTCATAGATATTATCCTGATTTTTACATAAAAGTTCGTGAAAAGTCAGGAAAATTTGCAAAGTACATTATAGAAATCAAACCTAAAAAGCAAACCAAACCACCGTATGACAAAGATAAGAGAACTGCTGCCTATAAACGGGCTGCCCTGACGTTCGCTAAGAACCGTTCCAAATGGGACGCTGCTCAGGACTTCTGTGAAGATAGGCAGATGAAATTTTTGATCCTCACAGAAGACCACTTAGCAGTATAAAGACATGGATAGCTATTATGGCTTTTATGACATTCAAAGACCAACTATTGCACAAGATACTGGTTATGAAACGATCTTTGAAAAAGTCAAAGCAAAAGCAAACGGAGAAAAACAGACTTGGCTCTGGTATAAAAACACAGTAAAAACAGAAGCATTTTCATACTTAAAAGAACCATCTAGGATGGTTCAGGAAGAACAAGCAGAAAGACAAGCATCAGATGTAGAGCAAGATAAAAATGAATTGAGATCATTCCCTGTGGTTGGTCACTTATATTTGTTTGAATATCATGCAAAAGGGAAGAAAAAATTACCATATTATGACTCATTTCCGCTTGTTTATGTGGTAAAAGCAAGTAGAGGAGAGTTCTGGGGTGCAAACCTACATTACTTGTCACCAAAGAGAAGAGTATGGTGTATCAAGAGATTAATGGAAGGAAGAATTGACATTCCTAGGAATTGCTTCCATAAATACTTGAATAACCATATTGATGGTTATCTACTGGACTTAGCATCAGATGAATGGGCGACAGCAATACTATTACCTATAGAAAACTTTGTTAGAAATGTGAAGGGTAAAGCAGGTCGTATGTCCTATACCAAAGAAATGGTATGGGAAGAAACCAAAGGTGGTGTTTACGATAGGATCAGAGACAGGCGAATTATTCATGGTTATGGATCCTCTCAAAGTAGAGAAATGGCAAAAGGAAACTAACACATGGCAAGAAATACAGACGGTGGGGTATGGCTTAAAGATGGATCGCAATTTCCTGCTCCTAGAGGCAACCTTCAGAGAGGACATTACTGGCAAGATAAAACTTCTGGTGTATGGATCTTTTATGGTGGTTCTGAGGGAACTTTCAAAGGTTTTTGGAGATTTCCAGATCTAAAAACCTTAGAAAGTTCTAGACAACACAATTACATATCTGAAAAAGAAGGTGTCCAAAACTTAACTGTTGTTAAAGATGACTCAATTCCTGCTGATTACATTTTCGTTAAACCACTAGAAAATGCAACTCCTAGTGCATCTTTAACAGAAACGGCGAGATATCCTACAGACAATATCATTGATGGGGATAATGATTATGTTTACTTTCAATTTGGAAAATATATCCCACCATTCAGTAAAGATTCTCAAAGATTAACTTCAGGTGGTCAAAATTCATTGAGACGTTATGCTCAATCATCATACCAAGCATCAACACAACTAAAAGTTGAAAAAATTGAAGGAACTTCTGGTATTGTTTTACCAATGCCACAAGATTTAGGTAATGATATTCAACAGACATGGAATGGTAAACAATTCAGTGCTATTGGTAGAGCAGCAATTGCTGGTGCTGCTGGTGGAAACCTCTCAGAAATTGGAAACAGAATTAATGACTTCCAAGGAAATACACAAGCTATAGTTGCTGCGTTACAAACACAGTTATTAAACAAAATTCCTGGTGTTGGTGGTAACTTAGACATGGGTGATATCACTGGATCAACTCAAGGAATTGTATTAAATCCTAATGCAGAGATTTTGTACGACTCACCTGAATTGAGAGAAATTGGTATGACATTTAAAATGATACCTAGAAATGCAACAGAAGCAGCAATGATTAGAAAGATTTGCTTCATGTTTAGATATGCTTCAGTACCAGAATGGGGTGGTAAGGGAGAAAGTGAAACAACTAGTCTTAGTTTTGATCAAGACGTGACTAATAAATTTAAGGGTATTGAAACTGGTGCTGATCAAGGACAAAAATTTGATTTCACAAGCATGGACAACTTCATGAGAGTTCCTTACTTATGTAAATTTACATTCATGCAAGGACTATCTGAAAACAAATACATTCAGCAGTTTAAACCATGTGCAATTAGAAAAGTTGCTGTGAACTTTACTTCAGACGGAACCTATGCTACATATAGAGATGGAGAACCAGTAGCAACGGAACTAACACTAAACTTCCTAGAAAGTAAGGTTCTGTTCAAAGACGATATTAAGAGAGGATTTTAATGTATTTCTCACTGATACCTGACATAGAATACGATAACAAACCAATTAACTATCCATTTTCTGAAGCAGAATACACCACTGCTAAAAATTTCTTCAGAAGATATACAGTTAGTGAGGATGCATTTGGATACGCAACTTTCTATAACAAATATTCTGTACAAGATGGAATTAACTTAGAAACCATTGCAAACCTATACTATGGTAGTCCCTTCTATGATTGGGTTATTATTCTTACCAATAATCTTATCAATCCTCTATACTCATTTCCTCTAGACACATATACATTAGACAAATATATTGAGGACTTGTATGGTGTAGATGATCAAGGAGTTAACATCGCATACTCAAAAATCCACCACTACGAGACCATTGAAACAAAGTCTGGTAGAGTGGTGGATGGTATAGATGTCCTTGCCTTAAAAGGTGGACTAAAAGTTGACAAGAATTTTTATGATTCTCCTTTCACATACTCAGATGGAAGTCAATCAATCACAATTCCTGGCAACACTGTATCAAGACCAGTCACAGCATACGAGCATGAGACTGCTGAAAACGAAAAGAAGAGAGAAATTTATATTCTAAAGAGAGAATACTTCAATGTTTTCGTGTCAGAATTTAAAAAGGGAATGCAATATTCTAAGTCCAGTAACTACATCAGCAATAGATTAAAACAGACCGAAGTTTAGACGACTTTTTTGGCAAAAAATTTGCTGGAAAAATTTTTCCAGTTTTATGGAATTCAATAGTCAATATAGTCACAGGTCTCAGGATGTTTCCTGAGGTACTGGGCACATGACCGTGAACGTCTGCCTCTAGAGTATGATGTGCTTTAGTATGAACAAACTCAATCACCCCAAGAGATCCAACAAACAACAGGTTAAGCACTGTTACTGGATGGAAGAAAGCATCTGCAATCTTTTTCATAAAGTTTATTCTTCTTCAGTTTGACAATTAGGATCTATATCCTCTACCATCTGTCCACCAATCTCTGCACCTTGTTCCATGCCCATCATCGTAGCAGCACCAGCGAGCACCCAACCAACATAAGGAATAGAGGCAATGCCAGTAGTAGCAAGAGCAGAACCGATACTACCGCCGACAAGCCTTCCCGTTTGCTCTCCTCCACCGACCGCCTTGATGCAGGCGACAGACTTTGGGTCTTGTCCTGTTCCACCTCCCCGACTATCCAAGTGTTGAGACCCATCCATTGTGTACTCTTCAATGGTGTGGGTGGTGTTAGTCCCAAGTCCCAGAAAACCAGCTTTTCTATGCAGATCCCTTTCCACACGCATTACTTTAGGATCATTTGCTTGGTAATTTATTCGGTAACCATCCTTACCTGCTTCTACTGTGTATGATGTGTAATCATTTACAGGTAAGTTAACGACTGGTAATTTATTACGACTGGCAATCATACCAATCATTGCTATATGTGTAAGACCTAGGACTCCACCTAGACCTATGCCTATCCATTTATTCATAATGTCTCTCCTCAGCAGGATATGATTTACGCTTCTCCTCAAGCACCCTGTCAGGGTATATCCTCTTGTCGTCTGATTCGTATGGAGGTGTTACCGACAGAATAAAAGTATTTAGGTCAAGTGGTACTGAACCCTCAACAAC
>CEOO01089511.1_pt1 | contig 20138 bp, 22 predicted proteins | sample 530321 | NCBI WGS metagenome assembly CEOO01 (sample SAMEA2619927, study PRJEB7988) | marine metagenome | biome: marine biome (ENVO:00000447); feature: surface water layer (ENVO:00002042); material: "saline water (ENVO:00002010), including plankton (ENVO:xxxxxxxx)" | depth 5 m
CCTTACCAACAGAAAAAAAAAAAATTTGGGGCAAAATAGATTTAGAGAATTTTTTGTTGTATTATTATATGAAAAATACAACAAAAATTCTCAAAAATTCTCACTCAAATTACTTTTGTGAAAAGTGTGATTATTCATGCAGTCGTTTGAGTGATTTTAAAAAACATCTTGAGAGCAAAAAGCATAATACAACAAATACAACAAAAATACAACACAAAATTCGCCACACCTGTTTGTGTGGGAAAAGTTATTCACATAGGGCTTCACTTTATAACCATAAAAAAAAATGCAAATTCATCATTGAAAATTTTTCGGAAAATTTGGAAAATTTCGGAAAATTTCCAGAAAATTTGGAAAATTTGGAAAATTTGGAAAATTTGGAAAATATAGAAAAATCGGAGAATTTTGACAATTCCAGAAAAAATGATAATAATGAAAATGTTAATTACAAAGAATTATTAATTCAATCTATGGAATTAATCAAAAAGAAAGATGAACAATTAGATAAATTAATACCATTAGTATCTGAAAATAAAATTATAAATAATACTACTAATAATAATAATCAATTCAATATAAATGTATTTTTAAATGATAAATGCAAAGACGCATTGAATTTAATGGATTTTGTAGATTCTTTGAAATTACAACTAGAAGACCTAGAAACAACTGGTAAATTAGGTTATGTTGAAGGAATATCACAAATTTTCAGAAATGGTTTAAATAGTTTGGAATTAACAAAAAGACCTATTCATTGTGTACAAAATGATGAAAATATATATGTTAAAGAAAATGATATATGGGATAAAGAAACAGATGATAAAAATATAAAAAAAGCAATAGAACATGTTGGAAAAAATAACTTTAAACAAATACCAAATTGGGTTGATGAAAATCCAGAATGTATTGATAATGGAACATTTAAAAATTCAGAATATATGCAAATTATAGAAAATTCAATAACTAAAAATGAAAATGATGTTGATAAAATAATAGAAAATATTAAAAGTGAAGTTATTATTAAAAATGAATAAATCTATAAATTACTAATTATTTACTAATAAATAAATAATTAATAAAAATAATAAAATTTTGTTAACAAAAAAAATCAGGCATTAAATCTTTTTCTTTTTTATAGTTATTATACCTATATTTTTCAACATCAATATCCATTGATGCAATTACTTCATCATCTATAAAATTTTTACCATTACATATTTTTGGGTCTGCTTTTAATATTATTTCTGCAGCATCCCCCATTATATCTGTTTTTCGTGATATATTCATCATTTCAGTTCCTCCTAATAAATTTTTTACAGGAGCGGTTGCTATAGTTGTTCTTGGCCATAGTGTATTAACTGATACATTTGGAAATTCTTTATTCCAAAATTTTGCCATAATTGACATATTAAATTTTGACATACTATAATATAAATGATTTATCCACCAATCATCATTATTCAACATTTCAATTGGAGGTGCAATAACTAATACTGAAGGATGAGTAGAATTTTTAATATGTTTTAAGCATTTTTTTCCCATTAAATATGTTCCGTTGATATTAACAGAACTTAGTAAATCAACTTCTTTATCACTTTGCTCTAATGTATTTTTCAAAACTAAAGCACTTGCATTTAAAACAACCCCATCTATTTTTCCAAACATATCAATAGTGTCATTGATTGCAAAATCAATTTGCTTAGGTATTCTAATATCACATGCAATTGGATGACAACATACTCTACGTGCAACATCATTTATTCTTTCTGCAGCATTATAAATAGTACCAGTTAATTTCGGATGTCTTTGTTGTGTTTTTCCAATAATAGATATGTTTGCTCCAGATAATGCCAATTTTTTTGCAATGTTATATCCAATACCTCTTGATGCACCAGAAATCAAAAAAGTTTTACCTTTTAAATCATTCAATATTGGTTTTAATGTAGTATCTTTTTTAATAGATTTTAAAACATATGCATATTTATTTTTAATATAATTAATATTACTCATACGTAATATTAATAATAAATAAACTTTAAATATTATTCATAATATCTAATATCCTATCTGTTTTTTTTAATATTGCTATTATTAGTTTTAAATAATAATTTCTATAATTTTTTTCATTTTTTAATTCATCTATTGTAAACCATTTTATTTTTTGTTTTTCAAACATACCATTATTATCTTTAATTAAATGATTTAAATTATTTTTTATAAATTTAAAATGATTATTAAAATAAAATGGTAATTTGTCATCATATTCAACTTTAACTAAGTAAGATGTATAGTACTGTTCATTAACAGTTGTAATCAACTTACTTTCTAACATTTTTTTCATAGCTTTCTTTGTACCTAAAAATCCATTTAATTCTTCATATCCTTCTCTTACTGCAGTTTCAAAATCAGATTCATTATTTTCTCTACCTCCACCAAAATCAGACCATCCTTGGTCATTATATTCATTTTCTTTTCCTAATAAAAAGAAAAGCTTTTTTTTATATAGTGCAACAGGTAATACTCCAGCACCCATTTATAAATAATTGAACATTTTAATTTTAATTTATTTTTTCTAATTTACCTCTATTTTTTTTTGTTAACAATTTAGGTTTATTTTTGCATTTAAAACGAAATGCTTTCAAACTTTTCTTTTTAAGTACACTTCTTCTACATAATCCTACACTTTTAGCTTTATTTCCACCATTTTTTCTAGAAACTTTATTAATACACTTGCATAATTTACTAGCCAATATATCTTCGGCTTTTTCTTTCAATGTTGATTTATTTTTTGGAATAGATAATTTATAATAATTCAATATTTTTTTATAATCTGATTTTGAAAGTTTCATATAATTTAATATATGTATATATTTTATTTTTAAAATAAATATATATATAAATGATAAATAAGGTTGTTGTATTTGATATGGATGAAACATTGGGGTGCTTTCAACAATTAAGTGTATTTTATGATGCATTATGTAAATATTTTAAAGGTTCTTCTAAAATACTAACGCAAAATGAATTTAATAAGCTCTTAGATTTATATCCAGAATATTTAAGACCTTTAATTATGGAGATTTGCAAATATATTTACAATAAAAAAAAGAAGGGTGATTATAAAAAAGTATGCATTTATACTAATAATCAAGGACCTAAATCATGGACTACACAAATAAGTAAATATTTTGATTATAAATTAAATATATCAGATAGTTTATTTGATAAATGCATATGTGCTTTCATGGTTGAAGAAAAACGAATTGAATTATTTAGAACAAGTCATGAAAAAAACTATGATGATTTGGTTAAATGTGCTAGATTACCAAAAAATACACAAGTTTGTTTTATAGATGATGTTCATCATGAACAAATGATACACGAAAATGTATATTATATATATATAAAACCATACCATTACTATTTTTCAAATAGTGAAATAATAGATAGGTATTTAAAAAATCCTATTTTTCCAGTAAAAGATGAGGAACATTTTAAAAAATTTATGAAAAGTTATATAAGTCAATATTACTTCAAAAAAAAAACAAAACAAGAACATGAATTAGATGAAATAGTAACAAAACAAATTTATAATTGCTTAAAGGAATTTTAATTTTTTTATATTATCTAAAACATAATTGTAATTATAATATATTTCAGTAATTGTTATAGTAGAAAGTAAAAAAAGTGCGCATGAAAAAACAATTCTTCTATCTATATCTGTAAATGTTGATTTAGTAAAAGGATTATACATAACAATTAAATAAATACCTATATAAATTTTTAACCAAAATTGTATACTATTCATTAAGTTCTTATTTTTATCACCGAAACCTAATAATATTGAAAAATATAAAATATATAAAATAGCTAGTAAAATTAAAAATATATTTTGATAAATAGCCTTCATAATATATGTTTATATAATATAATATGAATATTGATATTTTACAAAGTGCTTACATTTCCTTAATTATTCAGATAATAACTGGTTTAATTACATTTGCAGGTATTTTTATAAAATTAAAACCAGAAGATTATATTTTAACAGAAATTTTAATTTTAGAAACAGTTGTACAATTCATAGAATTCTCTTTTTATATTTGGTTAATTTTTGCATTAAATAGTGCATCTGAAACATTAATAACACCTGTGAGATATTTTGATTGGATTATAACAACACCTACTATGCTATTAACTACTATATTTTTTATGGAGTATAACAATATTAGAGCAAAAGAAGGATACGAAGAAAATAATGAAAAAAAATCAAAAAAGCAAATATCATCATATGACATTTATTTAAAAGATTATAATTTAATAAATTATATTCTGATTTTTAATGCTTTGATGCTAATATTTGGTTATTTTGGAGAAATAAAAGCTATAAATAAATGGCTTTCATTTTTTATGGGATTTTTATTTTTCGGTCTAACCTTTTATTTAATTTATATAAAATATGCAGTAGATAATTTAACAAATTTATATTTGTTTTATTTTATGTTTTTTGTATGGTCATTATACGGTATATCATTCTTGTTTTCATATAAATATAAAAATATATCATATAATTTTCTTGATACTTTATCTAAGAATTTTTATGGTCTATTTATATTTTATATTATTTATAAAATTAAAATGAGTTATTAAATATTATATATATAATATATAAGATGAGTGAAGAAGTTATTAATAAAAGAATGTATGAAAGAAATATTTCAAATAAACATTTAGATGTATTATATCCTTTAATACCATATTCAACTAAATTCCAAAAATTTCCAACAACACCAACTATGCAAAATATTGATACTAATATTTCAAATAAATTAGATTATAATTATAGTGCTGGTATGCATCCTGGAACTTCTAGGGGACCAATACAAGGGTTTATGCAAAATGTTGATTTTGAAAGTAGTCTTAGAAATCAATTTTTTGCATTGCAAAAATGCGATCAATCTAATTTTGTTCCAAATAGTAATAGTGATTTATATGTAGAACCAACTATACAAACAACCCCATATAAAGATAATCATGGATTGTTATTTAAAACTCATTCATATAAAAATAATAAAAATGTAAAAAAGGAAGATTATTTATTTAATAATTATACCAGATTTCAAAGAAATTAAAAATATATTAATTTTTATTATATATTAATATATTAAGAATGTCATCAAAAACTAAAACAAAAAAGAAATTTATAAAAGCCAAATGCAGTCCAAAATCATTAAAAAATAAAAATACAGCAGATACCTGTTTATCTAATAATAATATTTATTATTTAAAAAAACAATGGAATAAAAGAAATAAAATGGATGAAAATAAACAAATAAAATCAAATAATTCTAGAGAAATATGGTTTGAGTTGAAAAAAAAATTAAATAATTCTTGTAATTCAGAAATATGTATGGTTAGAAATTTAATAACAGATAAGAATTTATTAAATGATTTATTATTTGAAAATTTTAAACCAAAAATGCCAGATGAGTGGAAAAATAACCCAACAGAATGGTTAAGTAGTGATGAAATAAGTGAAAGTATGAAACAGTATGAAGATGCATATAGTGATTTTGTATTTTTAGGTCCTTCACCAATAGATTATGATTTCATTGAAGATGATAATACATGTGTTTGGCCTGAAATATGTAATTTTAATTTGAATAAAATGATAAAAAAAAATAAAAAAAAAATAGGATTTATATTTAATTTAGACCCACATACAAAAGGTGGTTCTCATTGGGTCTCTATGTTTTTAGATATAATTGATAAAAAATTATATTATTTTGATAGTGCTGGTTCTAAAATACCAAAACAATTGATGAAATTAGTTCATAATATACAAGAACAGGGTAAAAAAATAAATAATACTTTTATTATTGACTTTGATGAATCTTACCCACATGAACATCAAAAAAAAAATACAGAATGCGGAATGTATTCATTATATTTTTTAATAAATATGTTAACAGAAAAAAAAGATTGGAAATTTTTTAAGAATGATGTAGTTAGTGATGAAGAAATGCAAACCTATAGAGATAAATATTTTAATAGAGTGTTTTAATTTAATTCAACAATTTATAAAAATTGATTTAAATTAATATAGTTAGATAAACTACCTGCATCTCTAATATATAAAATTTAATTTTGACAAATAATAACAATTTCTGAAGATTCTTTAGATTTATTCATTCCATAACTCCAATTAGTCTCAATAATTTTAAAATTTTTATATAAATTTCTTATATATTCACAATTATTATATGTCATAAACCAATTTTTCTTTGTTAATAAGCATTCATATAATTTATTATGGTCAAATGTATCATGCATATCTCCATTATTTCCATATAAAGTAGATGCTTTTTCTAAATAATAAGGTGGGTCTAAAAATATCAGATTTTTTGTATCTTGATTAGCATTAATAAAATCTTCAAAATCAAAATTATAAATATTAAACTTTCTTAGATCTAACTTTTGAATTCTTTCAATGGAAGATTTTGTGAATCTTTTTTTAGAAGCTTCTAATGAAAATCCTCCAGATAATGTTGCACCACTAAAGGAGCAACGGTTGATAATAAAATACATTATACTTTGATTAAGTTGATTCTTTTCTTCCATTATTTGTTCTCTTAAGGAAGTGAAATTATCTTTATCTATCATATCTATTTTTTTATTAAGTTGAATACATAAGTTTTCTTTGTTATTTTTGCAAATATTCCAAAAATTATAAAGAGGTGTAAATTTATCATTTGCAATAATATTTAGCTGATAATTATTTTGAATATGAAATTCAAATGAACCACCACCAAAGAAGGGTGATATTAAATTATTAAAATTACTTATACTAAAATGTTGTTTCATAATAGTTTCTAATATTTTACATGCTCGTGTTTTTCCTCCTGGATATCTTAAAGGTGATTTATTACTGATAGTATCCATAAATTCTATATTAACATTTATTTTTTTATTTTCAACAATCAACTTTTTTTTTAATTTTGTTTCGCATTGTTCGCATGAATATTTAACCATTTTTGTTATTATTGTTATGTATATATATTTATTATTTTTAAATCAATTTAATAATTTAACTTCAATTAATAGAGTATTTTAATTAAATTATGTAAAAATTATATTTAAAACAATAAATATTTTATATATAATGGAAGTTCAATTTGAATCTACAAGAAATAAAGGATTAGTATGGGGAATACTAATGGATAATGAATTTTTTAAAAAAAGTGTAGCTGATAAATTTGAAAATACAAGAGAATTATTTGAAGATTGTATAAAAATTATAGAAAATGAAAATAAAAATTCTTCAGTAATAAGTAAAAATAAAAGTTTAATTAAATTAGTAAATAATAAGTTAATGAAAAAAGAACCTGTTTTAATTAAAGATATAAAAAAGGAAAAACAAGAATTATTTAATAATGAATTGAAAAAAAAAGAAATAGATTTTCAAAATTCTATGAAAGTTTTCACACCTGAAACAATTGATTTTTCTGATAAAATAGATGAACCAATTTCAAATTTAGATGAAATTATGGAGCAAAAATTAAAAGAACGAAAATATGAATCATTAAATGATGAAAATATAATTATTTCAGAAGATGATACAATAAATAAAAATGAAGAAATAAAAGTAGAAGATATCAAAGAAGATATCAAAGAAGATACCAAAGAAGATACCAAAGAAGATACCAAAGAAGATATAAATGATAATAATAGTAAGACAATTGTTTGGGAAGAATCAGTATTAGATGGCTTAGATGAAGATAATTTAGATATATTCAGTAAATTAAAACAAACAAATAGTATTGATGAAATTACATTGAAAGATTTATCAAAACAAATAACTTCATTAGAAAAAAAAGTAAAATCTTGGTTTTTATTACTTAGTAAAAAAATAGAAGATTTACAAAATAATTAACTTAATAAATAACTTAATATTAATAAAAAATTTTTATTATTATTAATAAAATATATGGGAAATATATTTCAAATTTGTTCAGATAGTTTTGATTTTTGCGATGATTATTTATTTGAGGACACTAATAATAGAGTAAACAATATATATAAAAGTAATATTCCAAGTGATGAATCATTAGAATTAGATTTAGATGAATTAAATAATGATTATTCACAAAATGTATTAATAGACAATGAAATTGATTAAATTATATAATTATATACAATTTTAAATACCAGTATCAATATAATAATTTCCGTCATCTTTTTTTATTAATTTACCTATTAATTTTGCATTTATTTTAGGGTTTTTTAATGCTTGTTTAAATGTATCAATATCATATAATAGATTGGTTGGTTTACCACTATCGTTTAATCTTCTTGCATAATCTCTACCATCAATATTAATTCTAACTGCTCTGAATTTTTCAGATTTTTCATTTAATTTTTTTATTTTAGAATCTTTTTCCTCATCATCAATATTTGGTTTCATAGAATATATATTTGGATTGCTTTCATTACCGAATGAATAACATTCTAAATTTTCATTATTATCTTCATTACTATGGATGTAGCAATCCATGGCAGTTTCTTTTATTGCAGTTAATAATTGTCTATTAATATTTTCTTTTCTATTCATTATTTCTAATAATGCTTCATCTGTTGTTAATGGTCTAGTATTATTTTTATTATATTTACTTCTATCTAATCGTAATGATTTTGAACCTAATTCTATTTGTTTATCTGTAAATTGCATTAAATATAAAAATACTTTTACATCTTGCATATCATCCGGTAAATCTTCATGACTACATATTCTTCTAGCTCTACCTATTACTTGTTCTACTCTAACCGGATGCCAGTATGGTTCAGTTATATGAACATATCGTGTATTTTTAAGATTAATACCTTCTGCACCACTTGATGTTATCATAAATAGTTTTACAATTTCACCGAAAAAGTTATTTTCATTAATTTTATTTAATTCACTAGATAATTTAGTAGGTAGATAACTCCAATCACTATTATAAATATTACGTATTAGTTCTTTTTCTTCTTCTGTTTCGCTTCCTGTGTACAATGCAAACATTTTTCCTTTTTCAATTGGATTTTTAAATGTAAAATCACCCTTACGGTCTTTAACTATTTTCAATTCTTTATATCCATTTGCTTCTAACATTAATGTTAAAATTTCTATACCTTCTAATGTTCTGAATTGACTATATATTAAATTGCAACCTTTGTGCTCTTCATTTTCAATATTTTCCAGTAATGCTGCAAATTTTGGTGAATATTTTTCAAGATTTTCTTTTAAGTAATCATCACTATTACTTTTTAAAAATTCAATAGCATTTTTAATGCGTGTAGGATAATCATTTTTAATTTCATCTTCATCTTCTTTATTTTGTTTAATATCCTCTATTTGTTTTTGCAAGTTTAATCCGTCAAATTCATTTTCATCTTCATTATTATTTGTAATTTCATCATCTTTTGGAAATGGTCTTTTCATACTTTCTGGAAATACAAAATTACAGAATGCCCTAGAGTATGTTCTATAGGATGAATTAGTACTTTCATATAACTTACCTGTTGATTTTTTTGATTCTTGTTTTCTTTCTTTAATTCTAACTTCTTCGTATAATTTAAATTGATAATCACTCATATTTAAACGTATTATATGATAATCTTTATCATCATTTTTATTAATATCAGGTAATAATTCTTCTTGTGCACTTCTATAATATGAAGTTAATCCTAATATTCTTCGTTTAAAAATATCAATATTTTTAAGGTCTCTTTCTTTTGAATCAATAAATAAACTATTAAATTCATCAAATTTATCAGGTAATGCCTTATAATTATCAACCGTATAGCTTTTGATTTTAATTTTATTGTTTGATAAATGTTTTGTTAATTTTTTAAAGAACTCATTATCATTAATATAATCACCTTGCTTGTTTAATTTTACTCCTTTATATTCTCCATTATTATATGTATTTACAAATCCAAATGGGTTTCTTGTTATTTTTAACTTATTTGAATTATATTCTACATAATCACTATGTTTAAATAATTTAACAACTTGTTCAATTTTATTATTTGGTTTTTGCTCTTCTAATTCAATATTAATATTCCAAGTTTTAATATAGCCTCTTAATATATTAAATAAAATTCCAATTTCATTCGGATAATTGATAATAGGTGTACCGCTTAATAAGATAACTTTACAATTAGTAGCTTTTAATAAATTTTTATATAATACGATAAATTTTTTATCTTCTGGGTTTTCAATATCTTTTTCTCCTTCTATCTTATTTGCAATAGCACTTATAAAATTATGTGCTTCATCAATAATAACAACTTTATTTGAAAATGGATTTTTTGTATCATTCTCAGTTAGCTCATTAACACGGTCTTTTCTTAAACCATTGTAATTAATAAATTGAAATTTTTGATGTATCATTTCATTTAACTGTTCGTCTAGCATTTTTTTATCTTGTGTAGATAATTTATCGTAATTACTTTCTTTTTTAACATTAACTAACCATGCACCATTATTTTTTCGTATGAATTCAACTGGTAAATGCAAAACATTTGATAAAATTTCTAAATTTTCTGGTTCTTCTTGTGTATTTATAAATTCCCAGAATTGTTTTTTTCTATAAATAGGATTTCCGCATTTTTTTAATTCTTCAAAATAATTTTTTCTTAATGATGCTGGTGTCATAACAACAATTTTTCTATCGGTATTCAATGATTCAGCAATAGCAACTGATGTTATTCTTAAAATACCTTCAGCTATGCCTATAGAACCACATGTTTTTCCTGACCCTAAACCATGAAATATCAATAGACCTCTATACGGACTATAAATATTAACATAATCTCTTATAATTTTTTGATGAGTTAGTAATTTAAATTCACTACCCTTTCTATTTTTACATGATACTTCTTCATTATTATTTAAAATCTCATCTCTATAAGGTTGAAAAAGATTATCTATAAATTTAACAAATACTTCTCTATTATTAATAAAATAAGCGGACTTTTTAAGAATAACACTAGGTCCTTCTTTTGGTAATCTATCTTTAATAATTTCATCACCAATTTCAATATCCATTACTTTATTTACAGCTGGAATAGATGTTTGCGCTACAACTAATTTTGGTTTGCTTTTTCTTGCCTGCTTTCTAATTTCTAAGTCATCTTCTTTATTTTTCTTATCTTTTTCATCTTTTTGTTTCTCTTTTCTTTGCTCCTTTTCTTCTTCTTTTACTAGTTTATCATCATTATCTTCTTTATCTTCTTTATCTTTTTCCTGATCAATACTTTCATTTAAAACTGTTAACCTATTTCTTAAGTCGTTAAATATAATAGTAGTATCAAATAATTCCTTTCTTTTATCTTCAATTAAATCTGATAATAAAATCTTAAAACCTTGCTGTTTTTCTGGAATCGGTTTAATTTGTAGATTTTTAACTATTTCATTATCCATATTATAGTATATACACATATAAAATGGATTAAACTAATTTAATTATTTATATTTCTTCTTGTAATTCTATTTTATTTAATGATTTTTCACATGCGATTTGTTCAGCCTTTTTCTTTATTTTATGCTGTCCTTCTCCTAAAAATACTAATACTTTTTCATTTTCTTCAATATATTGATGAATATTTTTAAAACATTTAAATTCATCGTAATGGATAGAATCATTATGATTTAAATCATGAGATGGTTGTCCTAGACAAATATAAACACCCATTTTATATCCTAAATCAATATCATGCTCAAATTCAATATACAAAGGAGTTACTTTAAATTCTTTTTGTATTTTAACTTGCAATATATTTTTATAATTATAATCGTTTTGTATTAATTCAACCCAGTCTACATGTTTTTCAAATATATTTTCAATAAATATTTGTGCACATTGAAAACCAGGACCAGTGCATGTAAAAACATTTTGAAAATATCCATTATCGTCATAAATATCTATTTTATTTGCATCTAAAAATAAAGCCCCGATAAATGATTCAAATAAACAACCTAATTTTTTTAAATTAGTTCTTGTACCTTTTTCTTCAGCATGTTTAGACATAATATAAAATTTATGTAATCGCATTTCATATGCTAATTTTCCAATAGCTTCATTTTTTACTAATGCAATCTTTTTTTCGGTCATAAATCCTTCATTTTCTTTAGGAAAACGTTTATATAAATAATATTTAGCAACACATTCTAGAACACCATCACCTAAAAATTCTAATCTTTCATTTGATTTACTTTTAAGAGGTAAACAATCATGAGGTTTTTCTAAAATAATAATATTTTGTTTTTCATTTTCTAGTTCCGGTCTTTTGGTGTATGATCTATGAATAAAAGCTCTTTTAAAAAGTTCAAAATTATTTATTTTACAAGGAACACCATATCTTTTGAGAATATATTGAACATCATTCAATGTAATCTCAACATTTAGCGGATTATAAGGATTAAATACTAACATATCATCATCATTTTTAACAATATCATCATCAAGTTTAGACATTTAATATAATTAAAAATTTATTTTTATATCGTTTTTAATAAAAAATAATTTTTAATAAAAAATATTTCTTATATATATAATGCGTACTTTAAATGGTCGTGCAAAAAATCTTGGCTCATTAGTTGGAACTGATGCTCGTAATTGTGGTGTAACTGAAGGTAATGTCCGCACAGGTGATTTCAATCAAATTCGTGAAGGTGCTTTTAATCGTGTAAATATTAATTTATCAAAATTTGGTGGTGTTTGTCCTGCAGGAAAAGGTGGTTTAATTAAAAGAACTTTACCATATAGACTTCATCCAGGTGCATAAATTAATAAGTAATTTATAAATTTTATATCATTAGTTTTAGATATAAAATTTAGTAATAATAACAATTATATGTTAATATCTACATTATTATTATAAATATTTATTTCAGCTGTATTTCCAGTAATAATTTCATACAATTGAATATATTTTAATGCTAATTTATTTCTTAATTCATTAGAAACTTCAATATTTACCTTTAAATCATATGGATTTTTATATTTTTCTACAATCCATTTTCTTATAAATTCTTTATCAATTGAATCTGGTTCTTCACCTTTATTATACAATTCATTATAACTATGCTCTAACCAATATCTACTTGAGTCTGGTGTATGAATTTCATCAACCAATACGATATTTCCATATTTATCCTTACCAAATTCATATTTAGTATCTACTAAAATTAAACCATTTTCACGAGATATTTTTTGCCCATAATTAAATAATAAAAATGAATACTTTTCACATGTTTCCCAATCTTGCTGACTCATTATATTTTTTTCTATTATTTTTTCTTTAGTTATTAATTCATCCTTATCACTTTTAGTAGTCGGTGTTAATATAATATTTTCTAATTTTTGATTTTTTTTAAGACCATCTGGTAATATATGTCCGCAATAATTTCTAGAACCACATAAATAATTTTTCCATATGGATGTTTCTGTAGTTCCGGTTAAATAAGAACGCATTATAAATTCAATAGGAAAAACGTTGCATTTCTTTACTTCCATTAATCTATCATTATTACTTTTGATGATATGATTAGGTACAATATCTTTTGTTCTTTCAAACCACCATTTGCTAATTTTATGTAAGATAACACCTTTTAATGGTATGGTAGTTATATCACGATTAAAAGCACTTAATCTATCACTCGCAAATAATAACAAATTATTATTATAGTCATACATATCACGAACTTTACCATTTTTTATAAAACAAGCATCGTCATTTTTGATATTCATATTTTTTATTGTACTTTTTATTAATTCTGCTGATTTTATATTATCATATTTTTTTATGATATTTTCTATTTTTTTTTTATTATTTGCGTATAGATTATTTTCATTTGTACCTAACATATAATTAAAATGATTTTTAATTTTTATATTATTTTTATGCAAATTACAAATTAATTTGTAATTCCAATCATCATTAATACCGGTGTCGGTCTAATTGATACATCATCAGTCGTATTATATAAACTAACATTACCTCCAACTACCGGTATATGAAATTCTTTACAATATTTACTTAGTTCATCTATCATTTTAATTATATCATTTAAACTATATTTAGGGTCGCCATAATTTAAACAATTAACAACGCATAGTGGTTTAACACCTTCAAATAATTTAATAGTATCATAACATTCCATAAAAGATTCACCCCATGTAATAATTAATTGTTTATTTACTTCATATATATCTAATATAGAGTATTTACCAGGTGTTTCTGGTCCTTTTATTGTTCTATTACCAACCGTAGAATCATATACTTTCCATAAGTTATCATTATAATTTTTTATAATTTGTTCTTCTTTAAAATTATGGTTATTTTGTATATTATTATTTATTACATTAGAATAATCATTTATATCATTAAAATCATCAATATTTTGTGAATAAATACATGTATTATTATCTTTATATATGGAATAATTATTTCCTTCATTTGTGTTACCAATAATAGCATGTTCTAAGTCCCATTTATTGAATATTTCACATATTTTTTCAATATTTTCTTTTTTGCAAACGATTAACATTCTTTCCTGTGATTCAGATATAAGTATATTCGCAGGTTCCATTTCATATTTAATAGGAACATTTTCTAAAAAGATAGAGCAACCAATATTTTTTAGTGTTTTTTCACGTCCTCTTTTAATAACTTCCAAACTTGCACACAATAATCCTCCTGCACCCATATCTTGCATTCCTTCTGCTAATTGCAGTTCTGATATTTCACAACAGGCTTCTAATAATAATTTTTCTAAAAATGGGTCGCTTTTTTGTACATTTTTTTCTAATTCTTTCATATTATCATTATTTGAAAATACAGCGGATGCCATAGCAGCTCCATTAATACCTTCATTTCCTGTTTTACTTCCAACATAAATTAAAAAACTATTATCAGTACTTAAAGCATTACCATAAACAATATTTTCTTTTTTAACGATACCAATACAACCAACATTAACTAATGGATTCAAATTATAACTTCTATGATATTTTAAATCACCACCTACATTAGCAACTCCAACACAATTACCATAATAAGATATACCTTTAATAGCACCATCTAAAAGTCTTTTACTGTTGTCATCAGTACCAAATCTTAGAAAATCTAGTATTGCTATAGGTCGTGCACCCATAGTAAATATATCACGTAATATACCACCTACACCAGTCGCAGCTCCTTCAAATGGATTTATAAATGTAGGATGATTATGGCTTTCTATTCTTAACGCTATACAATAGCCATCTCCAATATCAACAATACCAGCATTCTCACCTGGACCTTGAACAACCCAATCCTCTTGTGTATGTAATTTTTTTAAATATTTTCTAGTTGTTTTATATGATATATGCTCACTAAACATTAAATCTTTTAAGCATTTATCAAAATAAAAATTACTATTAATGAGTTTATCATCAAATAATATATTGTATAAAATATGTTTAAAATCATAGTTATTTCTTTCAGGATGTGGCATCATACCAAATATTTTATTTTCAATATCACATACACCACCAACTTCTCCATTTTTATATTTTAAAAAGGAGTGAAATTGTGGATTATAATACTTTTCATCTTTTATATATTTTCCATATGAATTTGCAATACATAAAGTTGTGTCATAATTAATATTTTTATAACTAATATTGCATTCAACTCTATCACAAATAAATTGATTACTGTCATTTAATACTAGAGTACCTGGTAATAATTTCATTCCTGTTAATATTTGAAATCCATTACATATACCAATAATAGGTATTTTTTTTTCTACTGCATAATGAATTAATTTACTAGCTGGACTATTTATAGCCATAGTTCCAGGCGATATAGTAAATTCTTCGGTTGCTTTATTGTATATTCTATCTCCAAATGCAAATCCTCCAGGCAATACTAGTAGTTTCACATTATCCAATAAAGAAATATTTTCTTCTTTATGCCAAATATAAAAGCATTTACCTATATCACTAAAATATTTTTTTGTTTCAATATCACAATTAGAACCAGGATATCTAATAATACCTATCATAATATTAAAAATAAATTAATATATTTAAATTAATTATAAAAAAATATTATATATAATGGATACTTTATTAAATAACAATAAAATTATTATTAATAGAATTAACACTCTACCAAATGAAATAAAAAATTTAATATACAGTTATTTTTGGAGTCACTATTACAATAAATTTGTTATAAAAGATTTAATACAAATTAAATCAGATTTAATAAACGCAAATAAATATATAACAATACATGGAATAAATAATACAATAGTAGATTTAACAAGCCATTACCACTATTATGAATTACATAATGAAACAATAAAAAAAATTCATAGCAATTTTGCATATACAACTTATATAAAAAGTACTGATGAATTTTGCCATTATTATCCTCTTTTTAATTTTTTAATAAATAGTCGCCAATTAATTGAAGTTAAAGATAAATATAGATATTATTGCACTTTTTTATTATGTACTGTTTTAAATCCTATATATCGTGAATATGATCAATTTAAAATACTTAATTATTTTAAAAATTTAGTATAATTAATAATATTTTTTTAGATAGTTATGATAACAATTCATGAGAAAAGTAGAAATGTTATTACTTAATAGTTTTAATCTTTTAATGTTTATTAGTATTTTAAATACACAGAAAATAAATTCATACGATTCAGTAAATATATATGGAATGATTTTTTTTAGTATATGTTTCTATATATTAATTTTTATAGATAAAATAGTTAATGTAAAATATTATATAGATATTATCCATATTTTCATAATATTTAACATAGGTATTTTTTCATTATTTTTTGAAAATACTTATTTGTTATTTGTAGTTATACTATGTTTAAATGTTATATTGTTTTCCTGGAGTTATTTAAATGAATGTCCATTAGGTAGGTACAGTTGTCATTTTGATAAAATGAATGAATTTACAGATAAATATCAAAAAAAAGTGAATAATGGAATATATATATTATTATTTATTCTTTATAAGAAAATGTTTTCAAAGATATTAAAAAATTAATAATATTTAGCTTATTATTATTATATAAATTATATTCTATATTTAAATTATGACAATATTTTTAATTATAACAATAATTATAGTATTATATTTATCATATAAACTGTTGTATACATACAAAGAAGGAATGAATGCTTCATTAGTATACCAAGATGAATCTAAATATCAAAAAATAAAACTATATGAAAAAGGCAGCAAATATTGGTTAACATTAAATGATCAAGTACAATTTAATTCAGATGAGCATAAATTATCACATTATTTACAATGTGATGTTCCATTATTAAAATTTAAGCCAAAAAAAGTATTAATATTAGGTGGAGGAGATGGTTTAGCAGCAAGTCATGTTTTGAAACATGATTTTGTTGAAGAAGTTACAATGGTAGAAATTGATGAAAAAATGATAAAAATGTTAAAAGAATCAAAATTAATGCGAAAAATAACAAATAATGTTATTGATAATCCAAAATTAAATATTATAATTCAAAATGGTTTTGACTATGTTTATAAGACAAAAAATAAATACGATATTATAATAGAAGATATAGAAGATGACCACACAAATCAAAAAAAAGTAGTTCATAGTGGTAATTATTTAAAAAGATTATTAGAAATAAGTAATATAGTAAGCCAAACAATAGGTGATGATATAGAAGATTATGAGAAAAAATTTCCTATATTTACAAAAAATTATTTAAAACATAAAGAAATTTATAATAAACCAAAATTTGAATTATATACAGGTGATAAAGAAGATTTATTTGATGAACTTGAATATGAAGATGATTTTTTAATGGAGTTAGAAAAAAATGATGTTTTACAAGATGTAAAATTTTATATTTGTGGTAATTATTATAATAATATGTTTGGTTTTGAAATGTATTTACTTTCTGTAAAAAATTGATTAAATATGAAATGATAATATATATCATATTTAATAACATGGATAACAAAAGAAATGTATTAACAGTATTTAAAAATATATATTATGAAATACCATTAGATAATGATAATTATAAAATAAAAAAAGAATTAATAGATAGTTTTTCATCAATTTCTTGGGACCCACCTGAAAAAATAAATTCAAATCACTATTGGAAAGTATTATCTTTTATTTTAAATAAGTATATATCACAAGATGATTATAAAAATATTGATTGGTGTAAAAAAGTGATAGATATATTTCAAGATTCAAATTAAATTTCAGGGTCAATAATTGAAAATAATAAAATGTACCTTTTACCTTTTGTTATTTTTTTTCCACCATGAGGATGAGTTACGCCACCTGGATAGAAAATAAGGTCTCCCGTATTTCCATTAATTGTTTTTTTTAGAAGAGGAAAATAAGTTCCTCCTCCTTCAAAATCGTCATTCAAATATATAATAATTGGTACTTGTTCATTATCAATATGAATATCCATTTTTGATTCATAGAATTTATCAGATTCATATCTCAATATGTATGGTGGTGAAATTTTTCTACCATCAAAATATGGATATTTTTTATTTACAATAGGAAAAAGATATTTCTTAACATAATGGTTAAAATAGTTATATATTTTTGGTATTTTATTTAATTTTGCTGTCATTCCTGGTTCATATTTTAAATCATTACTATCTAAATGGTCTAAATCATTTTTTTTTATAAAACTATCATTATGGAGAAGTTGACGTTCATTTAAAAATTCTTCATATGAATCAATGAGTTTTTTGCATAATTTTTTTGGAAAAAAGGGGGTTTTATATACATTGTCAGCAACTTCAATTGTATTTGTTTTAACTTTACCATATTTACCATAATCTATAATGTTATTATTTGAAAAACCTTCATATTTTTTAAATGCTTGAAATGCTTGAAATGTTATAAATGAAATTACAATAAATAATATAATGAAAATAAATGTATATGTATAATTCAGTTTTGCCATATATATATATAAAATAAAAAATACTTACAAATAATCTATTTTATATTGCTATGAAAATACTTATAGATTCACATGAAAAAAGTTTATATCAAAATATGAACAAAATAATAATAGGTAATGAAATTAAAAATATAAATCTAATTCAAAAAACATTGGATGTAGGTGATGTCTGCATTGTAGATGATAATGAAAATCCATTAATATGTATTGAGAGAAAAACAGTAAATGATTTACTGTCAAGTATTGTAGATGGTAGATATAAAGAACAATCATTAAGACTTGATAATTATAATTTACATAATCATAATATAATATATCTTATTGAAGGTGATATGAGGAATAATGACAATCAAAAAAGGAAAATGTTTTATAGTTCATTATTTACAATATTTTATAAGAAGGGGTTTAGTTTATTTCATACATCAACAATATTTGAAACTGCAGAGTTAATAATAAGATTTACAGATAAATTAATAAGAGAGAAAGAAATAGAGCCTTATTATAATATTAATAATAATAATAATAATGAAAAAAAAAATGTAGATTATGTTGATGTTATTCATAGTGAAAAAAAGAAAAATATAAATGAAGAAAATATACATATAATAATGCTAAGTCAAATACCGAATGTTAGTACAACTTATGCCAAAGCTATTTTTAAAGAGTTTGGGAATATTGATACTTTGATACAAAAATTAAAAGAAGATAATACTTGTTTAGATAATTTTAAATACAGTACTTCAAATAATCAAGAACGTAAAATCAGTAAAAATTGTATTCAAAATATTAAAAAATATTTATTACTATAATATAAATGGAAGAAAATTTATCTACACTATATAAATATTTATCAATAATAATAACAATTATAATTTATCCTCCAATATTATTATATTATAAAATAAAAAGTGGTTTAGAACAATTAGAACAATTTTTTTTTAAACCAAAAATAAAAGAGGGTATTTTTAAAAGAGTAGGTAGGGCTGTTAAAAGAACTACAAAACAATTTGCAAGAGGTACTGTAAGTGTTGCAGATAAGGTAAAAAAAGAAGCAGAAAGGAAGGCAAGAGAAGCTGCTGAAGCAGCAAAAAGAGCAAA
>CEOO01107270.1_pt1 | contig 19977 bp, 4 predicted proteins | sample 530321 | NCBI WGS metagenome assembly CEOO01 (sample SAMEA2619927, study PRJEB7988) | marine metagenome | biome: marine biome (ENVO:00000447); feature: surface water layer (ENVO:00002042); material: "saline water (ENVO:00002010), including plankton (ENVO:xxxxxxxx)" | depth 5 m
GTTGTAATGTACCATTAGGACCAATTGATCCTACAGTATCCCATACACCACCATCGACTCTTAATTGTCCAGGTGGCGTAACAATAACATTCGTTGGCACATTAATACCCGTAATGTTAAGTATATCACTCTCAACAAATGTATTTGCAGGTTGATCAATCTTATCAACAAAATCAAAGAAGTCAGGGTTATCATCCGCTACAGTAACATTAACAACATTCCAAGGAACAAGTGGACCTGTTCCAACCTGAACACCTGTATTGATAGTATCACCAAGGACATCACTAGTGAGAACTCGTAGTCTCAATCCATCACCATTATCAATTAACTTAGCATTAGCAGACCATTCACCATCATTAACAGAACTCTCAGCACCATTCAATGGAATACCAACGTTACCAACAACGTTGAGACCAGTAATAGTAACTTCATTACTTAGAACATAAGATTCAAGTGGAGCATCAACAACATCTTCAAATGCAAATGTATTTGGTATATTTGCTGGTTGTACTTGCGTGGTAATAGTAAATGTACCATTTGTTACTCCAACAGCAATGGATGATGTTTTTGCTGTGGCATACAAGTTTGACGATTCCATCCTGATTTGGAGAGTGTCGCCACTTACTACACCAGTAATAGATTCTGATGTATATGGGTCACCATTATGTGATAACTCTGCTCCATTAGTACAGAAAGCAGTAACAGGTACATCCAATCCACTCAGAGTAACAACATTAGATTCATACATGGTGGTCAATTCTGCATCTTCAACAGAATCAAAACCAAATACATCTGCAACATCATCAGGTGCTTCAACTTCTACAGTTACTTCTGCCTGAGAAAAGGCACCACCAGAAGCAACAGTCAACGTATATGTTGTTGTTACCATTGGAGATAGAATAGTTAGGAACTGATTTCCAACTTGTACAGTACCAATGCCCTGGTCAATTTCTGCGGTAGATGCTGTCTCATTACCATTAAATAATGTACTCCAACTTAAGACAACTGGGTCTCCTTCCTGAATAGTAGTTGTTGGTGAGTCGTCATTCGCTCTGAAATATGTGATAGATGGAGGAATTGTGAAACTAAGAATACCATATCCATTGTTATTATTGGTGCTTTGTGACGAGAAAGCAAAATAATTAGGATCATATTGTGATCCTCCACCACTACCAGAAGAACCGCCAAAACTTTTATCAACACCAGCCCCACCGCCGCTACCAGCGCCAGCGCCTCCACCACCGCCGCCGCCTCCGCCGCCGTCTCCACCACAGTTAGCACCAGCACCGCCAGTAGCAGGATTAATAGCAGCACTAACACCAGTTCCACCACCAGCACTAGCACCATTAGTACAGCTACGTTCCCAGGAACCGCCGCCTCCGCCGCCGCCTCCACCAGACACAGCAATCCAGGTTCCACCTAAAGATGCTCCACTTGCAGCACCACCACCTCCGCCAGATCCTGACCATCCACCACCTTGACTATCTCTTCCACCTGCTCCACCACCAGCAGCACCACCGCTACCGCCACTGCCGCCAGGTTTGTTTCCAGGAGATCCAGAAGCACCATTGCTTCCCTGTCCACCAATCTGTAAACTAAGTGTTAGATTATTAGCTGGTGGTAAAATTTCTAATACTTGTACTCTACCACCAGCACCACCACATCCTCCACCACCAGCATCAGATCCACCAGATCCACCACGACCAGCAGCAATAGTTAAGAATGCATTTTCTGATCCTGCTGGAATAGAAACAGTATGATTTCCTACACCATAGGTAAAGGTAGTTTGTGGATTTGGAATGATAGTGTCAAAACTATATCCAGATATTGGTGCATAGAAAATAACACCGTTAGGATCAGTGAACAGTGCATTGGTAGTGTATATCCATTCTCCAGTTGAGACTACAGACCACATAGTATCTGCACCATTTGTCCATCCATATATTGTTTTAACTCCTACAGGTAAAGTTGCTAACTGTGCTGCAGTTAGTCCATTTACCAAATTAGGATACACATATCCAATCACACCACTGTATGGTTTAGGACCACCCAATGCATTGCCATCATCATTATCGACAAGAGGAACAGTGAGAGGTGGTTGTCCAGTTGCTACACTAAATGCTTTACAAATTTCCCCTTGATCTGTATATCCAGGGTAAGTTATTGCATTTGGAGGATCTCCTGCTTCATCACAGAAATGATCACCCGTTGTTGGATTATAGTAACGGTGTACTGAGATGACATTATATGTTGTTGTAATTACAGTATCAGCAGGATCTTCACGTACAATAACTACAACTCTAATAGTATCAGTAGTTGTTCCTCCAGGACCAATAGCAACGATTGTATAATCTGTTGATGTTGTAGGAGCTACAACTTGTGTGCCTGCAGCAGGGATAGCAGCACCATTTAGAGTAATGCTAGTGGGTTCATCTCCAGGAGCAGCAGTAACTTGCCATGATAATGTAGTAGATCCTTCGCCTTGAATAATTACAGCAGGGTTAGATTCAAACTGAACTGTTGGTGGATCACCAGACTCAAATGAAATATAAAAATAACCATCATCTCTATTATTGGGGATGTTTGGTTCATCAGTAATAGCACAAGTTGGAACTGCTAGATCATTATAATATCCTCCTCCACCTTGACCTGCTGCTCCAGGAATATGGTTGCCTGCAAACTGACCACCACCACCATTACCTCTAGGTACTCCACCACCACCTCCACCAGATCCACCGTTAGCAGAGCTACTACCATTGCCACCATTTTGTCCATTTCCAGCGTTGGCAAGGTTAGTAGTAAGATTAGTTCTATATGCAGGAACTTGTCCACCATAATCAACAGCACTACCACCACATCCTCCACTACCACCAGCAACAGCAAGAACAGTACCAAGATCAACAGCAACTAGAGCAGATGCTCCGCCACCACCAGATCCACCACCAGCAGTTACCCAAGTCTCTGCACCTGGCGCTTGACCACCAGATCCACCAGAATAATAACCAGAACCACCAGAGGCACCAGCATCAAATCCATAATTACTAGTTGCAACGTTTCCGTTATCACCAAGGTAAACAGTAATAGTTTGACCACCAACAACTCCAGGATCCAAGCTTCCAGTCATATACTGCCCCTGAGGTGCAGTTGCTGGTGGAGATGCAGTTAATGGTTGTCTAGGGTCAACATAAGTTCCGCCCAAAGCATTACCACCTTTTGCACCACGAAGTATAAAACTAACGTTAGTAGCATTTGCTGGAAACAAAAATGTATGAGTTCCAGGTGTAGTAAATTCGTATGTCTGAGTTGCCATTATCCTATCGTAATGCTCATGGTTTTGGGCGTAGATAATGTAGGTGCAGTAAGAATTCTCAACTGCAACGTTTCACCATTGTTAATGTTGCTAGATGTAATCCAGCTACCACCATTGATTCTAAACTCCCCATTTGTAATAGCAATTGGAGATGGAGATGTAATACCCGAAATCAAAACAGTATTACTACTAATGTAGGTGCTTGGTGGTTGATCAGTCTTATCAACAAAGTAAAATGCATTTGGTATAATATCACCAGCAGTTGTGGTAAATACTCTCCAAATGTCACTCAATGATGTCAGTACACTGTTTCCAATGGTGACATTAGTATTTACCTCACCACCAGGGTCAGGACTAGATCTCAACCTAATTTTTACTTGCTGATTGTTAATAACTGTTGTAGATGGTCCATATAATGTTGTTGCACCACTGATAGGATCAAATATGATAATTTCAGCGAGGGGATTGCTACAGACAATATTAGTAGGAACATTAATTCCTGTGATAGTTACATATTCACTCTCAACTAAACTATCTGCAGGTTGATTGATTTTGTCAAGAAAATCAAAGAAATCAGGGTTATCATCTGCTACTGTGACATTAGTTACAGACCACTCTTCTGCAGCACCATCACCAACTGTAATAGTTGTAGTTTTTGCATCACCAAGAATATCACTTGTAAAGACTCTCAACTGAATTTGTTGACCATTAAACATTGACTTAGCACCATTACTCCATGCTCCCCATGAAATACCATCATTGATTCTGCTTTCAAACTCTGTATTACTTGGTGCAGTAACACTAGTATCACCAGTAATGCCAGTAATAGTTACAGTATTACTCTCCACATAACTAAGGATTGGAGCATCAATAACATCAATAAATTCAAAAGGATTTGGAACATTATTACCAAGAGATTTTGTTGTAATATTCCATGGTGCTGATGTGGCACCAACGGTCATTACTGTTGTTTTTAACGTTGCATTTGTAGCAGAGGAAACCATCTTTAGTCTAATTGTGTCACCATCGCATACTGTTCGTGTAGTAGAAGAGTAAGCACCTCCATTAATAGAAAAAGTGGCACCATTTGTTGCAAATGCATCTTGACATACTGCTAATCCACTGATTGTAATTTCATCAGACTCATATTCTTGCGACAACTCAGCATTAATAATAGATGCAAAGGTAAATTGGTCTGGTTCATCATCAGGTGCTTCTACAATAATACTGACATCCTGAGTTAGTGGACCTGTAGATCCAGTGATTGATAATCTATATGTAATATCTGTTGTTGGAGCTGGCACAAGAGGAATAGTTCCTGAATCAATAGTACATCCAGGAATTAAAGTTACATCCCCAATGCCTTGGTCAATACTAGCAGTGTATGCAGATGTTTGACCATTCCACAGTGTTTCATATGTTAACGTGCAAGGATCTCCTCTTGTAATAGTGGTAGATGGTGAATCATCATTTGCTCTAAAATATTGAATATTAGTTGGTGGATCAACTGCTACAAATGACAAGTCAACTTGATAAAAACAAGACTCATCATGATATAAACTATCTCTGGTTGTAAAATTTACTGTTAATGTATTGGTAGTTCCAGCAGGAAGATAGAATGGTCCAGGTTGATTCTGTGTAATAGTTACAGGAGCAGTTCCACAACCTTGGTTACCGCCTGCCGCTGCCGCAGTATAAATCACACCACTAATTTCTGGTCCAGAAACAGACAATGTAATTGCTTCAAATCCAGGGTCTTGTGCCTCACCTCTTCCAGCAAGTGCAACTGACATGTCATAATTAGGTCCAGGAATGATAGTCGCTGTTGCTGTGCCAGATTGTGTGCTACTGTTAGATCCACCGCAGTTACTTGATCTTTCTAAGTTGAACCTAAGTCTAGTTCCTGCACCATTTCCATTGTCGGAAATGACCCATCCTCCAGATGATACGCCACTTTGACTAGTGTTCCAACTAATATTAACGACTGCCATTATCCTATTGTAATGCTAACGGTTTTATCTGTACTTACTACTGCTGGACTTATCATTCTAAGTTTTACAGTATCTCCATTACTTACATTACCTGTAAATGCCCATGCACCACCATTGACAGATGCTTGACCATTGGTAACATTAAATGGAGATGGTGATGTAATACCTTGAATTATAATAGTATTACTCTCAACATATGTATTAGGGACTTGATCGTCTTTATCAATAAAGTAGAATGGATCAGGTATAATATCACCACTTGTGGTTGTAGTGACTCTCCATGTGTCTGATAGACTTGCATTGACAGAATTACCAATTGTAATAGTTGTTTCTACTTGACCAGCAGGATCAGGATTAGATGTTAGACGAACTGATATTGTCTGATTGTTAGTAATAGTTACAGGAAATGTATTATATGGTCCACCATCGACAGAAATAGTAGCAAGACTATTTGATGATGATACTAATGTTGGAACATTAATACCTGTAATAGTAAGTGTATTACTATTAATTGGAGTTGATGGTGGTTGATCTACCGCATCGGTAAATTCAAAGTAGTCTGGTACACCATCAGATACAGTTTGATTAGTGACACTCCACGATGAAGGAGAACCTGCACCAACCGTAATAGTTGTAGTCTTCGTATCTCCTAAAATATCACTAGTAAGAACTCTTAATTGCAACTTCTGTCCATTTGCAATAGTTTTAGGATCTGCATTCCATGGTCCCCACCCAGTTCCATCATTAACTCTACTCTCAAAACCAAACAAAACAGCACTAGGAGCAGTTACAATAGCGTCAGTAGTAATTCCAGTAATAGTAACTTCATTACTCTGCACATAAGATTGCAATGGAGCATCTATAACGTCATTAAATGTAAATGCGTTTGGTATTTGTGCAGGTTCGGATTTAGTTGTAATCTTGAATGTAGTGGTATAACTACCAATTGTTACTGATGCAGTTTTTAGCGTTGCAAACAATGCAGATGACTGCATCCTTAATTGTAAACTCTGTCCGTTGTCAATTGTTCCAGCAGTTGTAGTAAAACCACTACCATTAATGGACATCTGTGCTCCATTAGTAACAGAAACAGGAACAGCAACTTCTAATCCACTAATTGTTACTGTATTACTAGAATATACTTGTCCCAGTTCTGCTTCTGTGATGGAAGAAAAAGTAACAGGGTCTGGGTCATTATCAGGGACCAGCATTTTAATGGTAACATCTCTATCTAATATGCCAGAATTACCATTAACTTTTAATCTATATGTTGTCTCTGCTGTTGGACCAGGGTTTAGAGTATAACTACCACTCAAAAGACTTCCAGATGGAATAGAATAAATTTGCGTCTCTGTACCACCATTTACAAGGTAAATTTCTCCACTGGTAGCACCTTGGAAGTTTCCTAATTGTGTGCTCCAAGTAAATGTTATTGGATCCCCAGGAATAATACTGTGGTTGGGGTAATCATCATTTGCACGGAAATATTGAATATGTGTTGGAACCTCACCATAGATACGTATTCTAGAAATAGCATATCTATCACCAGCATTTACATTATTAGCATATACACCACCACTACCAGCAAATTCTGGTTGAGCGACACTATAAGCATAGAACTCCCACAAGAATAATCCACGATTTGCAGCAGGAATTTGTACAGTTACAGTAAACCAATTTCCGCCACCCTGAACATCTGGAAATGTATATCCACCATCTCTACCAGAATATGCGACAAGTGTTGGTGCATTGCTACCACCACTAGAACACTTAAGATACAGAGATTCTCCATTATTGTTAGGTCTCTCTCCACCATTATAATCATCACCAACAATAACATCAATGATCATATACTCCATAGAGGTAGTATTCATCAACCATTGAGCAGATCTGTTGACAACATAGAAAGTGCTACCAAATGTACCAAAACTTAAATGCTTTGTACCAACATTGTTTTGAAATCCACCAAGTTCTCCAGTTCCACAAGCACCAGAAACTCCATAACAACTATTATAGATGGCACAACCATCCAAATAATCATTAACTCCATCAAAGTCCCAAGATCCTTGCCCAGGTAGAAGTGTGTAGATTAATTCTGTTGCCATTGTTAGAATTTAATGATGTATTCAACAAGAACAAATGGTTGGATACTTTCTGGCAGTTCAGTTACAGTCTTAGTAGAAACATTAATGGTTGTCTGTAAATTGTCTGCAGGGACATTAAATGTGTTAAACGAATATTTAAAGTTGTTAGTATAGTCTGCAGAAGTTGGCCAACCTACTTTATGTTGGTGACGGGAAGTTTCAGTGGTAGTTGGGTTACCAGAAGTCTCTAGAGAGTGACCAGCAAATACATTCAATGTTCCATCACCTTTACCATCAGCACCAACCCTAAAGTTACCTGTATAGTTTAAAACTCTAGTGTTTGCATCGTGACCATGACCCTGAAAATTACTTTGGTCAAGGATTACTTCTGACATCAATTTATCCTCAGGTGGGGTAAATTTTGTGCTTCCCAACAAAGGAATGTCATTTTGACCAATAACAGTGAAATTACCAGAATAATCGATAGTAGATTGATTGCCAATATTAGATGTTACATCAACTTCAGATCCAACACGTTTCTTTCCAGCAAAATTCTCTGTTTGAGTTTGTAATAGTGTGAGATCACTATACTGTCCTGACGCAAGACCTGGCTTAAGATATTTCGATCCTAAATCAGGCAATTGGAATTGATCTTCAGATATTGTTTTTTCTGGTTTCCTAAACTTTGACGCATCACCAGTACCTAACAATGCAGCAAGTTCTGGATACTCAGATGCAGGCAAGATAGACCCATCACACCTTAAAAATCCAGCAGGAATTTGTGATCGCCAGGTGCTATCTAAGGGATCATTTGCAAGTGGTAATGTTGTAGTATACACTTGAATACTACCAATAATACCACCGTATTTTGATTTTTCTCTTGCGTAATTTGCCATTAGTATGCTCTGATGATGTACAAACAGATTAGTGATGGAGTTGCGGGATTAACATTAATATTAAATGCTTTATCAATGTTATCTGGAACAACATTGGAAATCACGTTAACATTAGTTGTCGTTGGTAGTCTCTGATTAGCGAGATCAAAGAACACTTCAAATGGTTCATGTTGGTGTGGTTCAATAATAACATCTCTACCTGCAATGCCTGTAGTTTGATTAAAACTAATAGCATCTCTATTGAATAGAGTTTTTGTAAATGCTACAGCATCACCGCTACTAGCACCACCTGGGTCAAAGTTTCTAACTGGAATAGTAGAAGTTCCGCCACCACTCATGTGGAGTAGAGTATCACCATTCAAGAACTGTTCATCCATACTATATGATGGAGGATTTCCTTGGTTTGATGCAATCAAATAAGAATCACTACCAAACCAGTTTGCAATAGGAGAACCTTTCACTTCGTTTGCTTTCAAGTTAAATGTTGGGTTCTCACCACCAACGTTACAGATAAAAACTCCAGGTTGTCCACCACCAAATCCTTGCTGACTAGTATATTGAATTTCTAACTGTGCTTGAACTTTACCATAATCAAGTTCATCAAAACTAGCACGAGAAATACGATAATTAACTTCTCCCCATGCAGCAACACCTGCTCCAGGTTTCAATCCACTAGATCCACCCTGATAAATGGTATCAAAAGTCTCAGTGTGACTATGAATACTCGTATGCTTTCTGCCAAGTTTTCTAGCAGAAGTATATACTGTTTTTGCACCAAAAGTATCGTTTAGATTAGCACCAGTTAATTTACCAAGAAAATCATTTTCTGGTGTATATGAGAAATTAATGTCAGTATATGCGCTAGTAGGAGCACCAGCAGAGTTATCAGTATCAGGACCAATCAAAGATGTAGTAGTGCCCTGTTCTGTCAGAGCAGCTAATGCAATTGTAGTATCAATATCATTACTATTATCAAAATATGATGCTTCAATATCAACCAGTCCTCTCTGATTGATATTTGGTAAGAATATTCCTCCACTATAGTTTGGGAATGTACCAGCTAAATTATCTCCACCATAATTATCACCCATCATTTGAGTCAAAAGTGGGTAGTCACCTGCTTCAATCCTCTGTCCATTACAAATTAACCAACCAGGAGGAATGGCAGTCAAGTCGCCGCCCCATGGCATGATGGTGCCAATGGCGGCGGCAGTCATAGTTTTTAGTGTTCCGTATGTTGCCATGTTTTTTCGTCGATTTTTGGCGGAAAAATTTATTCAGAATATATGGAATTAGATTTCCATTAACCACCAACCTTGTAGGTTGCTAGGAATACCAGATGGTTGACCGTTGTTCAGTGTTGCACCAGCATATACAAGACCGAATGCAGCATTAGGTGTGGTAACGATCAATTCACCACCGTCATATCCAGCAAGGTTGACTCCCTGAATAGCATTTGAGGTGTTTGTAGAATCACCAGCAACTGGGATACCATCAGGTGCTCTGAAGACCAATCTTACATTATAAGTCAAAGCGCCACCAATGTCTACAATTCTCATCATGTCACCAGTTGATGCCTGAGGAGGAAGTTTGATGACGAGATCACCAGATGCTTTGGTGAAGTAGTTAATGTTAGGTGCCATGACACCAGCATCACCAGATACAGTAGAGACATACTCCCATCTTCTAGCACCCGTAGGACCGAAGTAGTAGTCAACTCCACCTAGATCAATTGTTCCATTGTTATTTACACCGAATCTCAAAGTGCTTCCATCGTTGACTGTGAGATCTCCACCATTCAATTCAACATCACCTGCGAAGAGGTTGGTTCCAGATCCTTCAGTCTCGATAACACCAGCAATCGTTAGGTTGCCACTGCCATTGATGAACTCAAGGCGTCTTCCAGTTCCTACGTTGTCATTGACAAGGATATCACCACCATTCATGGTAAGTGTTCCAGTCGCTCCATCGACCATGAACTCAGTAAATCCAGCACCGACGCTTAGATCTCCAAGTAGTTTTGTATCACCATCAGCAGCATCAACTTCAAATGTTACGTTAGTACCATCAGTGATGGTTAGTTTTCTATCGTTGTTAGAAGTAGTACCAGTGAGTAGGATGTCATTTCTGACTTCAGTTGGACCTTCAATTGTGGTCTGACCTGTAGTAGATAGAACTTCAAAGACTGTGAATGCTGTTGGTTCAGCACCATCATTTACTCTCAGACCCTGAATATTATTAGTGTCAGAAGCAACAGAATCAACGTTGAATAGTTCAGTGTCAGATAGTCTTAAGATATCAGTTGGGTTGATTGAACCACCAAACTCTGCGGTAGTGATTGTTACAACATCTAGAGCAGTTCCATTAGGAACAACACTGGTGGTGTAACTTACATTTTCCTGCTTGGTAAGTTTAGTGATTGGGCAGTTGTCAGGATGATCAACTCTTAGAGTAGTTCCTTCCTGTCCTCTCTCAACCTCAACTCTGATACCATTAGGATCAATGCTAGTGTCAGTGATCGATGGGTTAAGAATATCAACAACTCTTACAATTTCACAGAATGCCTGATCATCTACCTGTGCTCTATCGATTAGGATTAGATCACCGATTAGAATATCAGCAGCACCAATGGGTTCATTTAATGGTAAGAAATATGTATTGATAGCAGCATTCTCAATGAAAGTTGGTCCACCCCACTGTGTATTACCTTGGGAGTCGATCGACTTATTAATTTCAACACGCTTATAGATGTCAATGTTGAGGTTAGCTAGACCACCAATTGGGTGTGACTGTACAGATGTACCGAAGATACCTCTAGTTGCTGTGATATTACCAGCAGACAGACCACCAAATAGTGTGATGTTACCATCAACTCTTTCAGATGCCTTAACATATAGACTGTTGTTGATCGTTGTTGTACCTGCGTCAGCAGAGATTGATAAGGTAGACGCTGTACGGCAGAGGTCAACTTCATTAGATCCACCAGAAGCACTAAACAACTCCAGTCTTGGAGTGAATGAATACATCCTGGTAGTACCTGTAGAAGGTGTACCAATCTGTAGGTCTCCATCAACTTTCAGTCTTGCGTTACGGATGTTGAATAGTGAGTTTGGATTAGCAAACGCACCACCCATAAAGATCTGTGAGTTGTATGCAACGTTGCTAGCAACTGTACCGATATCAATTACAGAGTTCTGTGAGTTGCTGTGGATATAAAGCAGTGAACTACCAGCATCATCACCAATCTTGACAATCTGTGATAGAGAAGAGTTACCAATGTTGATAGACTGCTGTGCTACCTCATCATAGTCATTAGCAATGGACAGTGTTACTGCCTCTGGGAATAGGTTAACGTCAGTAGATGTAGGAGCAAGAGTGAATGAATTGCTTGGAGTATCAATGATACCGTTATCAATTGTTAGAGTCTGAGTGAATCTAACTTCACCATCAACAGTAAGTGTCTTGTCAAGGATAGCATCAGAAGAGGAGACATTAATACCAACTCTCTCTAGATCTGTAGCAACTCTGAGTGTTGCAGTAGCGTCAGGATTATCTCTGTCACCACCAACCCAGAAGGCATTACGCTCACCAGTTGCAGTCTTAGCAATCAACGAACCTGCAGGTTCATTTAGATAGTTTTGAATGCTTCTACCAGTAATCCATGCGTTACCAACAACATCTAGGTTTGCCTTAGGATCTGTGTGTACATCAACAAATGCTGTCTCGTATGCACTATGTGCAGAAGCAGCAACAGTGTTGATACCCAGTCTGTAATCACCAATAGTCTCAGTCTTAGTTCTCAGTGCCTCACCACCTAGAACACCAACTTCCTTCCAGTTAGCAGTAGAGAACTCCATTGTTGGAGCAGGTGTGCTACCGTTAATTGCAGAACCAGCATTAGAAACAACATTCTGCCAGGTTGGATTGGTTACAGGAGCATCTACATTACCATCACCATCGTTATCATATGATACACCAGAGACAGTCTCACCTACCTTGATATAACAATAGGTGCCATTAGGATCAAAGTTATCAGGGATACCACCAATAACAGGACTGATGATATTAAATGTGCCGTTTAGAGTTCCAACTGGATAGAAGTTTTCAATTCTAATAGCAGAAGTTTCCCTAATGCCAAGAGAAGCATTAGTTACCTGTACTTGGTTTACAACGTTCCAAACAATCTTGACTGCAGTTGTTCCATTGAACTCAATTCTAAAGATCTCTTCATTTGCAATAGCAGTGAAGTAGTTTGCATAGATCCAACCAAGCGAACCAGACCTTTCAACAGAGTCACCTTTGAATAGAATGTCACCATCTTGTGGTAATACAAACTGAGAAGATGTACCATACTTAACATACTGCTTACTATTGAGTGCAGATCCACCTAGACCAGCACTGAATAGAGTAGACTGGTTAGGAGTTACGTTAGAAGGTGTTGGACCTTGAAGTTCTAGTGCAGTGTGTGTCTGGAACTTATAAGACTGTCCATTCTTTCTAGCGTTAAGGATGAACTGTGCTGCCTTAATTTCATTCTTACCAATGAAGATGTCACCGCTCTGACGTGGAGCGAATGCAGTTCTATCCAGGGTAGGATCATTTGCAGAACCATCAGGATTCTCTAGATCAACGTTAGAAAGAACAATCAGTGGAGCATCTTGTAGTGTTAGGTCACTATTATTAACGTTGATTGTGACTGGTGAGTTGAAGTTACTTACCAGTTCTCCTTCACCACCGTTGACTGTAATATTCTGGTTGAATGTTACAGGAACCTCGAAGGTGGTAACGAGTGAACTGATATCATCCTCATCATCGTCAGAGTCAATCAGTGCTGCTCTTTCTAGGAACTCTTCCTCGCCAGTAATAGCATTGATCTTACGGTTACCAATGTATAGTTCACCATTGGAGTTGATACCCGTGTAGAAGACGATACCACCGTCCTGACGCTTCGCTTGGGCGTAGTAGTCCTGAGTCGCCGTTAGGACGATCTCCTGACGCGCTGGGAGACCTGTGGAGTAGTTACCAGGACCGAAACCAAGGTATTCAAACGTGTGGTTACCAGCACGAGCGATAGATGGTCTGCGGAGTTCAACATACCACTTCTGGTCAACAAATACTTCGCTGTCACCAGCAAGAGCAATCTGTCTGTCTTCAGCACCAGCAGAAGCATTACCTTCCTGTGCTGCGATAGCATTGTCACCAGTGTAAGTGTTGCGAGTAAATGCAGGAGTTTCGATTAGATCAAGGACAGATTCTTTAGTCATCGAAGACTTAGAATCGTTAGTTCTAACTAAACCATGTACATAGTTATCAGCAGCAGAGTATGTTGCTGGTGGATCAATTAGACCCTGTGCAAACGCTTTCTCACTGCTGGTTGTACCAGCGTGTGTGAACCAATAAGGATCATTCTTATAGTTCTGTGGATACAGATAAGAAATTGGTTGTGAGAACTTAAAGTTGCGGAAGTTGTTTTGGTTACCAGCACCTAGAGGTAATGGTGAGATGTTACCACGGATAGCAGTTAGATAATAGATACCATCTTGCTGCTGTGGAATACGACGTTGTAGTGTCTCGATGTCAAAGATGTAGAAGGTGTCATCAATCTCACCAGCATCCTCAACAGAAGCAACAACGTATCTGTTCTCTGATCCATCTTCCTTGATAATATCACCAGGGGTGATGGTGTATACAGGTGCTCCATTCTGCTTGTAGAATAGGTCATCTTCACCCTTCTCAATTAGTCTCTTAAGTGGTAGAGACTTGCCCATATCTGGATCATCTAGGAGGTCAGCATAAATGTTGCCCTGCTGGAATCTGGTATTAGCATATGGAGAGAATACTAGGTTGCCATCAATAGTATCACCCTTAATGATTAGGTAGTGATCAGATCCAACGCTAGTATATGCATGAACATATGCAGAACCAGAACTGTAACCAGACCATGTGATGTAGTGTGGATCAGTAGGAACACCACTACCGATAGACTTATTGACTTCAAATAGTCCACCCTGAGGAGCGGTGATCTTAACGGTTCTGAATGAAGAACCATTTAGTGCAAGGATCTCTGGGTTTGGTTCGTAATCATATACGTTAAGTTCTAGGTAAGTATCACCATCGAGATCTCTTAGTCTACCTGACTGTACAGTCATGGTGACATTGTTGTCTGTAGTGATTCTCTTTCTGTAGTCAATACCAGCACCAGTAATGTCTCTACGGTATGGATCGTAGGCATTATTGATAGTTCCTAGGTTTTGGATGATCTGATTACTGGTCCATCCAATTCTTTCACCTGGGTTTCTATCGTTCTGGAAGAATGCATCGGACTTGAAGTTGCCAGGTGCAGGCTTCAATAGGATTCTCTGAGGTCTTAGTCTACGTGTAGAGTCAGTCCTTGTCTTAAGAACGAATCCATTGATAGGATCTCTAACACCCTCAAGATAGTTAGGAATGACATAACGAATCTTATATGTTCTGTCATCCTTATCTCTATTATCTTCCTGACGTTGATAGAAGGAATCGTTAGTCTTAGGATCAGGAGATGTACGTACATCTCCATTGTATCCAATTCTCCAGAGGATACTTTCTCTTCTAACATCCAGTGCATTTGCATCACTAGAAGTATCCTTGACCTTGATATACCATCTACCAGTCTCACTGTTAGAGTATTCTAGTCCTCTTGGGTCGAATGCAAATGGAGTCTGTGCCTTGTTAGCATAAGCAACGAACTGTGCATCACTTAGTTGCTGGAAGGTGATTCTATTTGTGTCATTGATTGCATCTGCATGAGTCTTATAGATGCAGAATACTTTGTTTGGTTTGTCTAGACTGACAACATAACGTGTATAGAATTCAAACTCTGGGTTGAGTCTACCAGTTTCATCTGCAACACCAGCAGTAGAATCATTCTGGTTTGCTAGTGCATTGTCACCTTGTAGGTTTGCTGCAAGTAGTGGTAGTGGGGTAGCTTCATCAATCTTTCTGAAGAATACTCTTTGAGGTGTGGTGCTAGCGTTAGGAACATCAAAGATGTGTGCAACGTTAGCAACAATACCACCAGTAACTGCAGTTCCACCAGCAACAGCAACATCTAGTTGACACTTATAGGTGTCAAGATCATACTTCTCATCAAGTACAAACTTGTAGATATCGATTTCTACGTTCTCATCAATCGTATCAGATTCAGATGAGTAGAGGTAGATACCAGCAGCAGCATTTGCTTTGGTCTCTGCAAGCATAATCTTAGTCTGATCACTGCCATCAAATAGAGCAGTACCAGAGTAATCGTATGGAGCAGTCTTTCTACCAGGAGCAATTACGTAGTAAGTTCTGTTGGTTTCAAATCCGTTAGGTAGTCTTACCAAACGCTTATCAACCTCGACATACTTACCTGCCTCAGCATCCCAGCGTGGACGTGGTACAAGTCTTACAGCAGTACCAGTCTCAAACTTATGGGGGTTAGGTGAACCAGTGCCATCAATATCAATCGTGAAGACGGTTGATCTGGTTGCATAATCAGAGGAAGTTGCAGTTGCTTCTACAAGGTCAACAGAACCAATACCATTGTTAATGATAGTGGTGATGTTATCGATTAAAGTATCAACAGCAGATGCTACACCAGCACACTCAGGATAACCTGCGTTGCTAGTAGAAATAGTAGGATCAGTTGTAGGTAGAGTGTCTGCCCACTGTCCCTTCTCTAGAGTAAAGTAAAGAGTGATGTTGTTGCCACCAGGACCGATGACAGGAACAGTAGCACCAGTGTCTAGTCTAGCATTCTCTACACCAAGTTCAATCTGTGTGCTACCAATCTTTCTCTTGATATAAGTATTTTCAGGGATGTTGGTATAGATTGGGTTTCTATTATCAAGTAGTTGAGCATCAACACTAAAGTCATTAGGATCATACTGCTCAACTCTCATGCCAATGGTTAGACCAGTGTTGGTTCCAACATCAATAATTGCACTACCATTTGTTAGTACACAACCATTTACCTGAGTGGTGTGGTTACGTAGAGCAGAGATAGAGAGATGTCTAATTGCATCCCATGCATCTAGAGTCTCGTTCTTCTCACCATCAATATACTCTAGGTTGTTACCAATGAAGTATGCTTCACCAGCCTGGATAGTGTTGAGGTTACCACCAAAACGCAAGTCATTGATAACTGCGTCAGTAATAATACCAACGTCTCTATAGCACTTGGAGATCTGTGCATTAACAGTGAAGTCTCCAGATGTGACAGGAGGAAGACCAGTTAGCGATGAAGATTCGATCGCATCTACAATGATGTCAGTTAGAGTATGGATTGTTCCTCTTACGTTAGCACAATCCCAGTTACCATTGTTGACTGCAGGGACACCATCTAGGTTACCAGCATACAATGCATCGATCATTAGACCGACTAAACTATCAATGGTGTTAAGAACATCAGAGCAGTTACCTTCAACATATGTTGTTGGTTGTGCAGGTACAGTTCTTGTAATACCATTGAGGTTTCCTACACCAGCATCAGTTCCAATAGCCTGAGTGATAATACCGAAGAGAGTATCAAGTGCTGCTTCAATATTAGAACAGGTTGGATTGTTTGTATCAAGAATAATGGTAAGGTCTCTGGTCTGTACTTCATCACCTGTAGGCGTCCAGTTAGTTGGGATGACTACGATGTTACGCATAACATCAATAGCAATATCCTTTGCCTCAGCAAAGACTCTTGCTGCCTCATCACGCTCTTCATCTAGGAATGAAGTAATTGCCTCACCATTAAAGATGTTAGTTACATAGATTTCACCAGAGTCATATGCTTTATGATTACCACCAAACTTAAGGTTGTATAGTAGTTCATCTAGTACGTTGTAAACATCATCTAAGCAATCTTGCTCAGTCTGACCAGGGCGAGGTGTCCAACCAAGAGTTCCAGTAGGATTCCAACTATACTGAGTGTTGGAATATACATCCTTCATGCGCTCATATGCTTCCTTAGCAATGAACTTCTTGTTTGCTGTAATCAAGTTGAATGCATCAGCATGACTATCAGAAACAATAGCAGGATCACCAGTAGCATCTAGAGTGATAGTTAGATCAGTAGATGCCAACTGGTTGTTGACTGCAAGGTTCATCTGATCCTGCAGTTTATTCAATGCAATGATAGTCTCTGATACTTCACCATCAACACCATTTGAAATAAGAGAGTTGTTATTGAAATACTCCTCAATAGCAGCAAGTGAATACTCATTGCCACCAAACCAGAGGTCTTGTGCAACAGCATCAACAATCAATCCAAGGTCACGCTCACACTTAGTTGTACTACCACCAGGGAATACAAATGATGGGTTGTATGCTTGAATTGCAGCAATAGCAGCACTGATCATGTCTGCTTTGTTTGCCATGATTAGGTTGCGAGCATCCTTATAGCTACCAGCACTAATATCTGCAAAACCACCAGTAACTCTTAGTGCATCGCTTGTAGCACGAACGAATGTGTGAGCAGATTGTGGTAGATGCTTAACAGCATTTGCAGCTGCAGAAACAAATGTATGAGCAGATTGTGGTTCATGCTTGATAGCATTTGTTGCAGCACTTACAAAGGTATGTGCAGAGGTGTCAGATGATGTACCAACGTTAATTGTAAATTGACCAGTCTGACGTTTCAGAGCACCAGCAGTAGCACTTACAAATGTATGAGCACCAGTGTAAGAAGAAGGACCACAGTTGATTTCAAATGTATTAGTAGTTACATTAGAAATCTGCAACCAACGACCCGATGGATAATCATATCCAGCACGAGGATAGGACTTAGTAACAGTGTTCCCATCTAACTCACAAGTATAAGTGAGTCCACCATCATCTACTTTAACATAATCTCCATTAGCAAAACCATGATTAGGTACAGTCAGAATAATTACACCAGTTGATGGATAGTAAGGTGCATTTGTAATGTTGTGAGAAGTCTGACTGACATTAGTAATTTCAATAGACTTACCTGCCCATGGATCAGTTCCAGGACGTGGATAAGTGTGCTGAGTAGCATTGTTATCTAAAGCACATGTGAATGTGAATGAGTTGTCTGCAAGAACAACACTTCTACCAACTCCAAGACCATGCTGTCCAACAGTGACAGTCATATCACCAGTTACTGGATCATAAGTAGCAGCAGATGGAGTAAAGTATTGATTTGGACGTGAAGCGCCAACATTAACTGTAACTGTATCTGCTGTGGTGGAAGTAATTGTTAAAGATTTTCCAGCAAAAGGATCAATGCCAGGACGTGGGTATGTCTTCTGAGCATCATTATTATCCATGGCACAAATGAATGTGAAGCTATTGTCGTCTAGAACAATGCCTTCACCCGATGTAAGACCATGACCAGATCCTAAAGTAATTACAAAATCACCTGTAGCAGGATCATATGTAGCATCAGATGGAGTCCACTGCTGATCTGCAGCAGAAGCACCAACATTTACACTAATTGTAGTGCCAGTTACACCAATAATAGGTAGTGACGTATTTGCTGCTGGGTCAGTTGCACGAGGATATGACTTTTCTGACTGGTTATTATCCATGTCACAAGTAAAGGTAAATCCATTTACCGCCAACTCAACTGATTGAGAAGTTGTGAGGTTATGGTTACCAATAGTTGCAGTGAATACACCAGTTCCAGGATCATATGTAGCAGCACTAGGAGTGAAATATAAATCCAGACTATTTGCAGGGTCAACAGTAACAGTAGAATCAGTTACTGTCAATAGGTTAGCAATCGCTAGCTTACAAAGATCACGAGCTCTCTTAAATGCAAAGACAGCAAATCTTTCTTCACCAACTAGACCATTTGCTAGTGGTGTTCCATCTGGATTAAAGTAGAACTTGGTAGCGTTGATGATATTGCTGTTACCACCATCTCTGAGGTCTTCTGCAATAGCGTCAACAATATGTCCGATGTCACGCTTACACTTAGTCTCGTCGTTACCAGCAAGGAACTGAGCGTTGTTCTCACCAGCAGGACCAAATGCAGCATACATTGAATCATATGCTGTGTCAATAATCTCATCTCTGTTAGAAAGGATTAGATTACGAGCGTCTTGATAACGGTTAGACTCTGGATCTAGACCAGGGTTAACATATGAAATCTGCTGAAGATTTGGGTACTTCTCTAGAACATATCCAAAGACTTCTTCTTGGAAGAATGTTCTGTTTGCCTCGATGAGGTTAGCAGCGTCAAGAGAAAGGTTGTCAATTGTACCACCAGAAGGTGCAAGAATATCTGGTTTAGCAATATACTTGATGAAACCAGATGGTTCTAGTTCTGCACTGTACTGTTGATCATCACCATCGTATGCTTTTTCTAACTTGGTGTAGATCAATTCACCCTGTCTTGCACCTAGTCTGTATCCATCAATAGATACAGCAGGACGCTTGGCAGGATTTAGTGCGTCATCATTAGAATCTAAGTATAGTCTAGTATTGTTGTATACTAGAGTTCCAAACGACTCGGTTTGGATACCCTCAACACCCTTAAGCATAGCAGGGATGTTGAATGGATAGTAATTAATCTTCTTATCGGTTGTCTCAATCGCCTGTGGTGGGATGATAGAGTCAATGTATCCACCCTTGTCACTGTTGAATGCAAATCCTTTGTGACCGATTGCATGTAGTGAGGTGTTACCGAAGTTGGAGTTAGAGTTGGTGATCGACATGTCACCACC